>Ga0180437_10000781_pt1 | contig 58204 bp, 36 predicted proteins | sample SS_ome_4_FD_132410 | JGI IMG/M metagenome (GOLD analysis project Ga0180437, IMG submission 132410) | Hypersaline lake sediment archaeal communities from the Salton Sea, California, USA - SS_3_D_1 metaG | ecosystem: Environmental > Aquatic > Non-marine Saline and Alkaline > Hypersaline >...
ACGATCTCGGCTGCCGCCGCGGGTTTTTGGGTTGCAACCCAAAAACCCGCCCGAACGATATAGTTGTTAAAGAACGCCACACTTTTTATATCGCCTGGAATCTAAGATACAAGGGCAGGCTCTTCCGGCCTCGCAATGACCGCACTCAGTACGCAGCACGCTGAACACAGCACGAATAGTGGCCGCCGTGTAATGGAGATTTATTTTAAAAATGCCCGCTTTTTTGGATTGCCGGTCGTATACTCGTATGTGGTATGTAGTATGTCGTATATAGTATGTGGTATATAGTGAATGACAAATGTTTTAGACAGGATAACAGGATAAATAATGTAAGTTCATTGAATAATTGGAGGATAAGTTGTGGATTCCCGCCTTCGCGGGAATGACAAACAACAAATGTTCAGTGTTAATCGGTGTAAATCAGTGTCTGAAATGAAGCTATTTGAAAAAACAAAGCCAATTTGTGCCGGGCACAAATGGCGCAACTTCTTGTGTGAAAGGAGATTATGATATAATCCCGCTTTGCGGGGCACTAAAAAACAAAGCCAAACAAACCCAATCTTAGTTAGCCACCAGATTCATCTGGGGGTTGAAAACGTAATTGAAAAAACAAAGCCAATTTCAGCAAGGAGAAAATGTATGTAAATATATGATAGATAAGGAATAACGCGAAAAGAATGAGCAATGGGAGTCAAGGAAAACAAAGCCAATCAAAGCCAATTTTATGCTCAAAATGTTTGACAGAAAGGTAGCTGGAAGAAGAGATTCGGGGCGAACTGCGTAAAAGCCGACAAGTTATTTGCCATCAAGGACTTAACTATAACTCAGCAATGACCAATAACGGCAAGTTACTGTTTACCAACCCAGCCGGCGTCTACATCATAAATGAAGTTGCCTCTCAGGCGGGTACTGATATACACACAATTGCCTTCGCTAAGATTGATGGCAAAAACAGCCTCAACTTTCTTGCCTATCTTGATTTGCACCGCTCCTGATTCCGCCAATCCGTTGCGTAGATCCGTGCCGTATTGCAGAATCTGCCCGTCTGAAAAGCCCGCTCGCCGCATCACTTCGACGACATCGTCAGGGTTCAGGGCAAGTACGCTCCGGTTGCTTAATGGTATAACCCTTATTCCCGTACTACTACGAGCACAACCGCCTATGCCCAAAGCAACAAGAGCCAGCAGCGTTAACAGAATTGCCACGCTGCAGATTCTTGAGTTGTACCTGATTGGCTTGAGAGCTTTTATCTTCATTTGAAAATATTCCTATTCTTATCGTCGTGATAAACTGTCTCGAAGTCTCGACCTAAAATCACCTCCCGCCGGTTGAATTGGAGTCGGAATTTCAGACGGCTGGGTATATTCGGTTGTTTGCCCAGTGTTTGATACTAAACGTGCCGTGACAAAGACAGCTATTTCGCGTGACGAATTTTCTTTATTAGTACTTTTAAATAACGAACCGATCAGCGGCAGCGCGCTCAGCCCCGGGGCTCGTCTTAATTCCTTACGAGTTCGATTCTCTGTGAGGCCGGCCAGTGCGACTGTTCCACCGTCTTTAATTGTTACGTTATTTTCGGCTTTTCTCCGGGTGACTACAGGAAGATCGCTTCCAGCACCACGCGGTATACTGTCACTGACCTCAACGGCTACCTGCAGGGTAATGTCATTATTATCCCCGAGGTGGGGTGTAATAGTCAAAGTTGTTCCAGACGTAATTTCCTTCAGTTCGGTCCGCGAGTAGAAACTGCCGGCGAGTTCCGGTGCCGTCAGCATATAGTACTCTTCAGTCGTGACTTCGATTCTTGACTCTTTGCCATCCTGGGCCAGCACCTGAGGTTTTGTCAGAATGGTTGCTTCGCCGTTCGTGGCAAGAAGATTCAGCGTCATCTCCAGCGAATTGGTAAACAGCGCATCGGGCGTATATCCAATCTGGATACCCCAAGGCGATTCACCGCCAAATTCGAGTTCCGCATCACCTCCCCCGTAATGGTTGGAGGAGAACATTCCGGCCCGCATCGTAGGCCAACCCCATTCTACGCCCAGGTTCAGCAAGTCACCCTTTTCCATAACTACAATGCGTGCATCCAGCAGAATTTGAGAGAGCGGTCGATCAATCTGCATCAAGTCTGCGACGATACGTTCCGCTAATTTGGGCGGCGCGGTAACAACGACCGTATAAGTATCGGTCCCGGTGGCCCCGATTTCAGCCTTAGCATACTCCTGGAAAGGAGTTGCTAAAAGCCCCACTGCCGCCTGGGATGAGATGTAGTTCATTCTGAGACGGCGTGTTTCGCTCACATCCGGAAACATCGTGTCTTTTATGCCACCCGAACAAACAAGGTAATAGTATGGCGTCTTCTTTACAACATAAGGAGTACCGGCCAAGACGATCTCGAGTGCTGTATCGAGGGGCACATCTACGAGGTCGGCTGTTACTATTCCCTGAACGGTCTCATCAGGAATAATGGAAATACCGGCCTGAGTGGCAATTGCCGGTAGAACCTCTGTAACAAGATCATTATCAATAAATGGGTTAGTAATAAGCACACCTCCAGGTCCGGATGTTAATTCACTTCCTGGAGTTGCAGGTTCCACTTCTCCTGCCTGCTGACGCTTGAGCCTCTCCAGTTCTGCTAATATTTTCTCAATATCCTGCTCCAATGGTGTTTTCGGAGCTTGAACACCAACAGGAGGAACTGGCGTAGTTACTGTAGGCTCATCAGGCGCCGGCGTTGTCGGCTTCGGAATATCAGGTGTCGGTTGCGCCGGTGTCGGTTGCGCCGGTGTCGGTTGTGCCGGTGTCGGTTGCGCCGGTGTCGGTTGTGCCGGTGTCGGTTGCGCCGGCGGAGCCGTCTGCCTCATGATTACAGATTCACCCTTCATCATATCTGTGGTAACATTAGTATAGGTCTGACTGGGCGGATTGAATATAAGGCCTTCTTTTGTCGGGAATATCTCACCGGTCCAGCCATAGGGAACTTTGACAGAGAACTCGCCCTTGGCATTAGTAGTAGCCGTATCAACTGTTCCTACGGAGTCTTTGGCCGTAATCGTAACACCCGGAATAGGTGTGTTGCCAATAATAACAGAATCTTTGATTGTAAACATTTGTACGATCGCAGTGAAGTTCTGCCGATCTTGATCGCTCATAACAGGAGTAAAAGGTTTGGCAGTCGGATTAAAAGTATAGCCTTCCCTTGTCGGAGTGATCTTGCCAAGCCAGCCATGATCGACCGTCAGCCGATACTCGCCGTTAGTGTCAGTAGTAGCAGAACCACTGCCGTCCGCCATTAAATACACATCAGCCACGGGCCGTCCCTTTTGAGAGAGCACTTGCCCGGAAATAGTACGCTTCTGTACTGTCGGCGAATAGCTCTGATTAGTTTGTTCACCTAAAATGTTGTCATACGTGATACTTGGCGGATCGAAATCATAGCCGGTTTTCATCGGGGTAACGGTGCCGCTCCAGCCATAATCAACCGTAGCACTGTAGGTCCCTCCCTGACCACTGACAACAGTTCTACCAGGCAGACCTCTCAACGTTACACCCGCCACCATACCTGTAGAACCGGAAATAGTAAAAGTAATCTTTGCCGCAGTATAGTTCTCATTTGTCATGTCTTTGGTAACAGAGATATACGGCTTGTTTTCTGGTGTGAATTTATAGCCTTCCTTAAACGGGGTAACAGTACCGTTCCAGCCATATTCGACAGTAACACTGTAACTGCCATCCGAGCCGGTAACGGGATTGTCAGGTAGGCCATTCATTACCACACCCGGCATTCTCGTTGTTCCGGAAATAGTTAACTTAACCATTTCCGCATTGAAAATTTCGTTCAACCGGTCACTATTAACTTTAGTATAAATCGTGCTGGCCGGTTTAAAGCTCCAACCGTCCAGAGTTGGTTCGACTGTGCCGCTGAATCCGTACTTAACAACAGCAGTATAATAGCCGTTCTGATCAGTAACAGGATCACCCGGCAAGCCCTTCATTGTTACACCTGCCATACCGGCTGTACCGGAAATTGTAAAGGTCAACTCTGTAGCAGTGTAATCCTGGATCGACTGTTCAACGATAACCTCAGGATATGTTACCTCAGGCGGACTGAACTCAAAACCTTCTTTGACCGGCGTAACCGTACCGCTCCAGCCATACTTGACTTTTACGCTATAAACACCATTCGGCCCGGTTTGGGGATCACCTGGTAAACCTTTCATCGTTACCCCTGCTTCTCCGATCGAACCTGATATTATGAAAGTCTTTACTTCCGGAGTAAAGTTCTGAACCAGATTACTTTTAACGGGAGGGTATTCTTTACTAACGGGTTTGAAAGTGTAACCATCTTTCATCGGCGTAATGGTACCCTGCCAACCATATTCTACTGTAGCGCTGTAGGCGCCATCGCTGCCGGTAATGGGATTACCCGGCAGGCCGTCCATTACCACGCCCTCCATATCGACCTTGCCGGAAATAGTGTAAGTAATAAGTGTTGGAATATAGTCCTGATTAGCCATATCGGCGGTCACTTTAGGATAGGGTATACTGGCCGGCGAGAACGTATATCCTTCTTTATAGGGCGTAACTGTACCGCTCCATCCATAATCAACAGTCACGGTGTAAAAACCGCTCGCATCGGTTACAACAGATGAACCAGGAAAACCTTTCATCGTTACCCCATTGACTCCCGCGGAACCAGAGATAGTATGAGTTATTTTTTGTGCTACGATCTGCGCCTGGACGCTATTATCCAAAAAGCAGAACAGAACGACACATACTACTATCGCACCGCCCGATAATATTTTACGGATTTTTTTCCTCGCCATAAGTCAACGTCCCTTTCTCTCGCCATTAACTGGCAATCTTACAGCTCTTTTGCCTTGTATCGGCAATCCAGCTTCTTTCTTTAGCAAAAAATCAATTTGCACTTTCATCACCATTGAACCTCTATAAGCTCATTGAGCTCTTCTTCCATCCCCAATACCTCAAGGATTCCCCGTTCTCCCTCTTTTGAGACCCTTACTGATATCTGTTTGTCTTTCCAAACCCCCGGAGCATATTCTATCGCCGCCGCAAGACGGTACGTATCGGCAGGAACATTAGTAAGATCCACAACTCCCGAAAAGTCCCTGGTTTCAAACGGCAGCATAAGACTCGGATCTCCACTGAGAAATGTGCTCGTTCTATGTATTCCGTTAGGCATTACAAGTCCGGCCTTGACCCTGATAGGGACAAAGCTGACCTGCCCGATATTACCAAACTTGGCTGTTACAATATACTTGGACTCATCTAATGTATGGGGAAGCACCTTTATCGCTGCAGCATCAGGTTCTGCATTAATTTTACTATTCCGCAGGCAGATATTTGTGGTCGTAACACCGGCATCTTTACCGTCAGGATACGTCGCCCACAAAGCCAAAAGCGTAAAATAGCTGGGATATACCGCTGAGACTTCCGCCGGCATCGTAGCAACAACGCGCAAGTTCTGCATACCACCGTCAGCGCGGAGAGTAAATTGCTCAGGAGTTACCTTAATCCATTCCGTGCAATCTAAATCTTCTCCCTTGACATCTCCTTGAACACTATGTTGAAGGAGACTCGGCAATCCCATGGCCGTCCGGATATTGACGGTCTCTTTCGAAGCGTTATAGACTGTTAGTGTTGTCGTTCGGATAGCACCCGGCAATCCGTCAATGGTAACATCCGCCGGATCCAGATCAAGTGGTGCATCGGCCCCAACCGAGTTAATCCTCTTGTCACCGACATAATCTATTTCTTTTTCAACCTTTTTTCTACGCCTGCCGTCAACGTAAAGATATCCTGCTATTTTATATTTTCCGCTTGGAAGAGGCTTACGTACAGGCACACTTACTTTAAACTTGACTCCGGGGATAATGCTTTTATCCTCGAAGTCTGTCGTTGTAATTATCCGCCAGTGCCCCTGTGTGAAAGACCAGATTCTCACAATAGGTTTAATCTGGGAATAGGAACCGCCGTTATTCTCAACATTCATTGTAGCCAAAGATACTGCCTGGTACTCTCCAGCTGCCGTAGTTCTCTCAAGAAGCTCCAATCCGACATCGGTGGCTTGCACATTAGCACGCGCTGGCCGATCTTGTACCTCAAGAATAACGGGAACATAAAATCGCACTACAACAGAAACATCCCCCACACCTCGCATGGGGCTTGAGGTCGCGAGAATTCCGGCACCGTAAAATCCACGGACACCACGCTCGACCCTTATAGTTACCTCGACAGGAGCTACATTATTAGGAGTAAGCTCAAAAACATTAGGGCTTAAGCTTATCCAATCCTTGCATGAAGACAATTTAGATGTATCAAAACCAAAGAAAGGCGAGTTGGGATCAGTAATGTCATTAGGCTCAATAACAGCCCACTCTCCATTATCTAACTGGCTCAGTTCGGTTATCGACATATTTATGGTGTGGCTTTCATCGGGATCGAAGCTTTTAACACTAAGCTCCGATTTAATTAACTTGCCGGGTGTGATTGCAAGCTCCAATTTCATCGGTTGGACTGTAAATTGCCCAAATGCAGGTCCGGCGGACAACAGAAGAGCTGTACCAATAGCGATAATCCAAATCAGTTTGGTCCCGCCAATAATGTGTTTTGCTACGTATTGGCGGAATGTGCTATTATCACCCCGGCTCTTACTGTCAATCAAACAGGCATCCATTCTGTTACTTCTGTCACGCATTCAAAGTCTCCACAATAAATTAACATACTTTTGTGGCTGATTTCCTCGATATTACTCTAATATCTAAGCTTTTTCCTTTTCGGCAATTTAATGTCCTTACTTTTTATAATTCCTTAATCAATCATACTTAATAAAGCCCGCATCCCCTCAATCCAACCCCTTCTTGACGGCTTAACGTCGATCCTCTTATATCTTATAAATAGGCATTTGGAGTTAATATCTATATGCCCTCTATAAGATATTACCAATTTTACCATTTCCACCTGCCCGTGTCAAGCTTAAAGTGCCCATATGTCCCATTTTAATGCACTGATATAAGCAATTTAGTTCATCCTCAAAAAAATACGAATTGTGTATGAAAAGACCATTTTTATCACACCAAATACCGTGGATTTACCCAACCATTCCCAGCAGCACATGAAAAAATTCATTTTTTTATCCCATCCCGGTAAACCTTTTCGGCATGTATGCCAAAGAGAAAAGTTACAAACAACGGCATAATTCTAAAAATCTTATGGCTTCTGTCAATTTCACACTTACCAGCTTTATTTAAAAATGAGGGAGGGATGAAATAATCATCCCTCCCTATTCAATTCACTAACTCAATTAAAGAGTTTTTACTACTGTGGCTTTACTGTAATGTCAACTGAGCCGACTGCTACTTCATCGCCAGGAGCAGCCTTGTAGATCGAGGTCGCCCAAGCTTTGACACAGAGTTTAATATTGTGCCAGTCTCCGTCACCAGGAACAGTATCGCCACCATCATAGTAGGCGCTCCATTCGTTGATCACGTCGCCAGACTTATGCAGGGCAGAACCTAATTTGACATCAAAGTTGGCTCTGACATCAAAATCCACACAGCCAAGGTAGCACGGATAATCCGCATCTCCCTTGCCGATATCGGAACAATTTACCTGCTCAAGGATGATCTTTTTCTTCTTGCAGTCTTTGACCTGTACATACATACCCACCTTCATCTTAATGGGGATGTTACATACTACGAGCTCATCGTACACAATCTTGTAAGGCCAACGGATTGTTGGTGTATCCTTACCATCGACCTTTACTGCACCATGATCTCCAGCAGTGAAATAGTATGGGTCCTCTATGGCTGCATGTAGCGAAGTTGACAGTAAAGCTACTACTGCTATTGCAATCAAAGTTCTTTTTATCATTTTCATTTCCCTCTCTTAATTTACGCCCCGTCAGAATTCATACTTATTCTCTTTCGGAGCTAATCAAGGTTTTTCACGCCCAGGCTATTTACATGCCTAAGCCACAAAATCAGCGGGCCTTTACTTCACCGACTCGGGCAAAACGCGCCCGCTTTAATACCGAGCCGTGGCCTAACGAGGTTAACGATTTCGAATCATCGATTCTTTAATCGTTCCGCCGCCTTAAAAATAGGCCAACTTCTTTAGGCGACTCGCAAGCAAACTTATGCTCGCGATTTATCAGTTTTTCACTACCTCACACACCTCCTTTCTCCCACATCCTAAACTAAGGAAGAGGGTTCTTCAGTTTGGACAAAACATCTATCCACAATCCTGGGCATATAATTACGTTTTAAATTTAATCCCTTTCTGCTTCTCCGACTCTCAAATCTAAGCCGGAGGCATTATCGTTAGCGTTAGCGTTCCCGAGTATTCACCCGCAGGATATAAGAATTGAGCTTGCACTCTTAAATCCAACACAATTTTGTGAGAACCCATCATTGGCTCTGATATCGCTACCGGCTGTGCCATAGCAACATACCCACCAGTCACCAGCGTCCTTACAAAAAGATTTTCAGGTGATATCGAACCTCCCTGTGGGCGTTTAAGCTTGGTCGCGGAAATCCAAATTGGACCATGCAAACAGTTGGATTCCACATATACCGTTAATGCTTCCGGTACCTCAAAAGCATCTTTGAACAATGGAACAGTTCCAAGGTCAATTTTATCTGGCTTAGTATAAACATTGACAAACGGTGGATCTGTTTGCTCAGCACCAGCAATTCCATTCAGCCCAAAGAGCCCAATCGCTAATACCCAAGTTATAACCAATCTTCTCATCTTCGTTTTCCCCCCAAAAAACAATTTCACAATAATCTACTTCTCAAAGAGCACAGTCTTATTGATTGTTTTTCAATCCGTTGATTTAATAAAATCCGTTGATGATCTTATTTAACAAACAAGATCAAAATGGAGGCGGTGTACTGGATGGATAACATCATTCCTTTTCATCATCCTCAGTGTCACTTTCCTCACTTACAAACTGGTATCACCATACCGAATTTTCAAAGCAAAGACCTGCTGCAAAGCAAGCTATACAAACTTTTTATTTTTGCTCATTTACCAAGTTTACCTGTTTTAATATTCCATGTCAATGGTAAAATAAGAAAAATATTATTTTTTTTGCCTTTTGCTACTATTGCTATTTTACCCAGTTTGTAACATAAAGTCAATTACTAAATTAAAAAAGCTGCCTAATGTCACATTTTATTTTAACTATCTATTTTGCCATTTTTCCATAAATAATCATCACATTAGCATATGCTTGCCCATATTATCCATTTTGCGCATTTTGCGAGATCCAATTTAATGTCAGGTTTCTTCAATTCTACTATCAACACTTTTTGGTGATTCCCATAAGTCCTTCTTTAAAAAGCACTTATGCTGATTTTTCAGACCTTTCTTTGCCACAATACTCCACACAATTCAGCTTATTTATGAATATAATTGCTGATAATTTATATCTTTGTATGTGAACAAATTTAGCCACAGCAATTGCATTGTGAATGTGGAAAAATTGTGCATAGTGCAATTATTCTGCAAAATTGATGAAAATTAAGGAAAATCTTCTCTGAAATGGGATTTTTGCCCTATTCAAGCAGGTATTTTCGTTTAAAAAGCTAAATTTTCTCTTTATGTGTTCTTTTAGCTGCTGAAAAAGCCGCTATAACCACCATTTTCGGTACCTTTGTTGGTATCGCCATGCAACAATAATTGATAATTCTTGACTACCTTTTATAAGCTTCCAGCGTGTTCCTCGACCACCTCCAGATCGTAGTGTTTGAACCACGAAACCTCGAAGCACACCGGGTGATACCCTTTGCAACCGACAGCGTTTCGATGTACTTTTCAATTGTTACTGCTTCATCAACAAAAGCAATTCTTGTCGGCCTGTCGTGTCCGTAAACGTCCATCATAGTCAACTGGGGTGCAAATGCATTAGCTTATTACAGCACGGACTGCAGATAAAACCTTCGGATAGACTGGCTAAAACGTGACATTTAAAATCCACCTTATAGATTGTGCGTGAGTAGCCGTCTTGTTGCGGTATGGGCACTTTACCCTTATCTGACAGGAAGCCGATTGTCTTTCAAGTCTTACTTGTCTTATGGGCGAGACGCCAGTGAAACATGCGGGCAGGATGCCTATACTACTTTCACACATATCAGTTTGAGAAATTTTAAAAATTAGGGAGGGATGAAATAATCATCTCTCCCTATTCGATTCACAAACTCCTAATTAAAGAGTTTATCTTAAGTATTCGGCTTCACTGTAATGTCAACCGAGCCGACCGACACTTCATCGCCAGGAGCCGCTTTGTAGATCGCAGTACTCCAGGCCTTTACACAGAGTTTAATATTGTGCCAGTCGCCATCGCCGTCAACTGTATCGCCACCATCATAGTAGGCGCTCCAACTACCAATCACGTCACCCTCCTTATGCAGGGCAGAACCCAGTTTCACGTTGAAGTTGGCTCTGACATCAAACTCCACACAGCCGAAGTAGCACGGATAAGACGAATCTCCCTTGCCGATATCGGCGCAGCTAACCTGCTCGAGGACGATCTTTTTCTTCTTGCAGTCTTTGACCTGTACATACATACCCACCTTCATCTTAATGGGGATGTTACATACTATGAGCTCATCGTACACAATCTTGTATGGCCAACGGATTGTTGGTGTATCCTTACCATCGATTTTAATTGCACCATGATCTCCAGCAGTGAAATAGTACGGATCCTCTATGGCTGCACGTGCCGAAGTTGCCAGTAAAGCTACTACTGCTATTGCAATCAAAGTTCTTTTCATTTCCATTTCCCTCTCTTAATTTACGCCCCGTTAGAACTCATACATATCTTCTGGAGCTAATCAAGGTTTTTCACGCCCAGGCTATTTATATGCCTGTGCCACAATTTCAGCGGATCTCTACTCATTGAATCACCGACTCGGGCAAAAATGCCCACTGTAATACCGAATCGGGGGCCTTATGAGGTTAACGATTTCGAATCTCCGAAGTCGTTCCGCCACCTGAAAAATAGGCCAGCTTCTTTAGACGGCCCGCAAGCAACTAAGCTCACGATTTATCAGTTTTCACTACTTCACACACCTCCTTTCTCCCACATCCTATACTAAGGAAGAGGGTTCTTCAGTTTGGACAAAACATCTATCCACAATCCTGGGCATATAATAACGTTTTAAATTTAATCCCTTTCTGCTTCGCCGACTTTCAAACTAAGCCCGTGACATAATAGTAAGCATTATCCTTCTCATAGTTTTTCTCGCCCCTATAAACAATTTTGACAATAATCTCTTGCTGTAAAATAAAGACAGCTTTATTACCTGCTTTGTCAATCAGTTTAAGTTAATAGAGATGATATACGGGCTGGATCGTTTAATTCCTTTTCATCATCCTTGTCCTCACTTCCATGTTAGCATCAAAATACAATACCTTCAAAGCAAAGTTTTGCTCTCAAAGCATCACATGTTAAATAGCATCTTATTTCCTAATCAGCAACTTTAGCTTTTTCTACATATATGTCAATAGTAAAATTGCAAAAAATTTATTTTTTTTGCATCCTTTGCTATTGTTATCATTTTTCCCACTTTTACAGCAAACATAAATATCTAAATCCCCAAAAAAACTACTCACTATTACTTACTTTGCCAAAACTATCTATTTTATTATTTTTCGCCTAAATGCGGGCACGCCAACATCCCCAACTTCCCACCTTGTCCATATTGTGAACTTTTCAGGCTTAAACTATTAAAAAGTCGTCTCTAATATATTACTCAATCACTTCTCACGTTCACGTAGATCCGCATATAGAAAAAATAGGCAAATAACATTCGGTTTTCATCTTGATTCGATGACTTATAGAACTCTCATTGTCTACCAAAAAAATGGTTGTTAATAAGTGATACCATTTGTGATTAAATCATGAACACAAGATGTGATGCCACTGAAATGGAGAAACTGTTAATAATATCTCAGAAAAGGATTTTCTTCTTTAATGACGTCAACATTTATATCTACAAATTGGTCTTTTACTTCTTATCACGTGTTCTTTTGGCTGCTGAAAAAGCTGCTATACCCCCCCGTTTCGGCGTTTTTGTCGGTATCGCCTGGTAATAGTAACTGATAATTCTCGATTATCTTTTTATAGGCTCCAGCATGTTTTTCTATTGCATCCGGGTTAAAATGCTTGAACCAGGGGACTTCAAAGACGCGCTGAGTAATACCTTCTGCGACCGGCAATGTTTCAACGTACTGTTCGATTGTTGCTGCTTCATCGAGAAATGCAATTCTCGTTGGCCTGCCGTGTCCGTATACGTCCATAGTCGTGAACAGTGGATGCAAATGCAGTGGTTTATTACATCCGGGATTACAAATTGAACCTTCAGCAACAATAGCCTGACCGAAGCGTGATAGTGAAAGACCGCCCAGCTCTTCGGCGATATACTTGAAATGTGGATAGTACCAGCCGCCCTTGGTGGTGTTTGTACCTTTGGCCGGCCGGATTGGTTTGATCCCAGCGGTATCTTCGAGCAGGTCGCAGAAATAATTCATTGCTTTGTCGATTTCCACCATTTGTTTAGGATACAGTTCCAACTGAACGAGTCCGAAAGCTGAGCTAAGCTGGTGAATTCGATGCTTAGCTCCACCGCAGGGCAGTCCTGAGAACGGTTTAAGTTCATCCAGCGCAATCTCATCATGCCGTATGTAATGCCCGAACAAAAGCGCCCGCTCATAAATCCTGCGGTCATCGGTAAAAAGGATTCCTGCTTCACCGATGGCTAATGATTTGCCAGTCATCAGTGAAAATGCCGCTGCCTCACCGAAGGTGCCGACTTGCTTTCCCTTGTAGAGCGCTCCGTGAGCGTGAGATGCATCTTCGAGGATTTTCAGATTGTGCTCGGCAGCGATTTTCATAATCGCATCCATCTCGGCCGGCATCCCAGCATAATGCACAACAACAATCGCTTTGGTTCGCGGCGTAATTCGATGCTCAATGTCTCTCGGATCGATGCAGAGTGTTTCGGGATCGATATCAGCGAAAACGGGCGTAGCACCGAGACTGTACGCCTGTGCAACCGAGGCCCAGTATGTGATGCTTGGACAGATTACTTCATCGCCGAGCCCAATTCCCAGGCCGTACATGGCACCCAAAATGGCCGCCGTGCCGTTGTTGTAAGCCAGGCCATATTTTCTACCGAGCATCTCGGCGTACTTTTTCTCGAATTCTTTTGTGATTTCGATGCCGGACATCTCCCGGGCGCGCAGCACTTCGAGAACGGCCTTTTCATGTCTGTCTGTGATGATTGGCCAGGTGAAGATATCTGATGCTTCCGACTTAACCGACTTTTCGCCACCTAACAGTGCTAATTGATCATGGGCCATCCTGGTTTGCTCTCCTCTTTGAGTATCATTGTCGGGCTAATTCAAGCGACCTCGTCGTGATGTAGTACTTGGCGATCATGTTGGGAACTTCCCATTCTGGTAGCCGGCCTTGAGCCAAATACTGTAAATATGCCTCCATAACGTTTCGAAAATGAGCTTCGTGCCCGACCCGGCACTTATCGGGTATGACGATGTGCCAGCCGTCTTGGGCCTTCTCGGCTTTCAGGCCGGGAAATTTTCTCTGCAGCCCGGCTACAGCTTTTATCAAAGATGTCGCCACTTTACCGGCATCTCTGCCCGGGGCGGGCTCGACATATACTTCCGGTCGATAGCCCTGCTCCTTGCCCTGGCGAATAATTACATTAGCTCTGCTCCCTCGAAACAGCGATGTATGCGTGTCCGCACCGCCCTGCGGCGCCTGAAAATTCCATGCCACCGACAGTTTCACACAGATGTTTTTCATCGTGAAAATAGTCTCGCCGTTGGCATAGCACTGCAGAATCCCATCGTCGTTGAGCTTGTTTTTGAGATAGTTGGGGAAGTCGGACACTCCTGTTACTTTTTCGTATTGCGCCCGTGTAAGTGTAGTCGGCCAGCGTCTGGCTTTATTTATCAGAACGTCCTTACGGTAATCGATCGCCTGCTGCGGAAAACACGTCCACATCATCAGATCTATCAGGTGCGTAGTTACGTCCACAAGCCCCTCGCCCTGCTGGGATGTATCGAAGTACCAGGCGGGCCGCTTAAGCGGCGCTCCGGCGACGTATTTGAAGAAATGGTGTACGCTTTCCTTTACTACGGCGGGATTTTCCGGTGAGCCGGCTTCCATTTCGCCGAACAGGTCCTTGTTGAGAACGAGCAGTTTTTGAAGAATACAGGTAGTGTTGTAACGCTCCGTCATAATGTCATAGAGAAATAAATTATGTTTTTCAGCCGAGGCAAAGGCCTGCTCCAGCAGAGCAAAGCCTTTTGCATCGATGCACATCGGCTTGTCGCAGAAAACATTGAAACCGGCATCGATTGAGGTCTTGATATATTCGGCTTTTCTGCGGTTGTTGCCAGAGAGCACGACAATATCACCGCTTTTCTCGGCGAGCATTTTTTTAAGAAAATCATCGCCTCTATAGACCTCCTGTCGCCAATGGGTCGGATCGTCGGTACGCTCATTGAACCTTTGAATCTGCGCCAGATGATTTTGCACATCTGGTCCATCAGGAGCATAAACTTTAACGACAGGATCCACCTGCTCGTACATGCTCTTCTGAACCAATGCCGCGTGATAATGCCCCGGATCGAGTGTTATAAGCTTGATTTTATCTGGCGGATTCTCTTTTGCCTCCATATGCCCAGTTTCAGAACAGGAAGCAGTAAACACACACAGGCTCAACATCAACAAAATAAATGTTCTTAACATAGCTGCGCCCCTTGAATCAAAACATCTAATCAACTATTGGATTATCCAATAAACCACACCAATCAGCAGGGCTACGCCCAGCCAGGCGGCAAGAAATCCGCCAATGCCAATCAGAGTCGGTTTTGGTATTTCGAAATCGGGATGCCGTATCAGGACGTTTCGCTGGGCCGGTTGCACTCCCGCGGGCAACGTAAATGGCTCAGTTTCCGGTTCATCAGGACCGACCGGCGTCCTCAGACACGCGTAGAACTGATCCAGATTTTCTGCCGGTACTCTGCGCGTCAGCAGGCTGACCAAAATCAGAACAACAAAGCCTGCACTCAAATAAATAATCATCTGCCAGGGCAGATAGAGCTTGCCCTCCCACAGCATAAACGCCGGCAGCTTGCCGGCAAAGTATGCATTGAAATCCCACGGTATTCCAAGTGGTTTTGTGCTGGTGAAAAGAAATGCTCCCAAACTGGTCAGAGTTGCCGCCCATGCCCCGGCTACCGTTGCCCGTCGCCAGAAAAGACCGATCCAGAAGGCAATTCCCATAAGGGCCGACACCATCCAGTAGAATTCCAGGCCTTTTACTACACTCTCCAGATTGAAAGCTACATAGATACCCAATATCACAACCAGGGCCGCTACTATGCGACCAACGAGGGTGTAATGTTTATCGGCTTTGCCGACCACGAAGAATTTTTTATAGATGTTTTCGGTAAACAACGCCGAAGCCACCACCATAAGCGAATCACAGGTACTCATAACAGAAGCGAGCATGCACGAAATAAATAATCCGATTAATCCGGGAGCAATACCCGGCAGCAAATCACGAGCCATTTTACCATAAGCAAGATCGGGATCCTCAAGCTGGGCATACATGACAATCGCGCACAGACCTGTAAGCATCCAGGCAATGGTGCATATCCGTTTGCCGAAAATACCTGTTGTAACTCCTATTCTTCCCTCCATTTCCGTTTTACCCGCAGCACAGTTCGCCATGGTCTCAGGCATAGTTACCCAGCCGACCAGGGCATTAAAAGCGATAATGATAATATAGAAGAGGGTAATCTCACCCGGGGACACAAGTGAGAGCATGTCCGGATCGGAAATTGATTCCCGTAAACCGCTCATGCCACCGACTTTAGCCAACGCAAACGGCAGAATCAGGAAAGATAAAAGAATGGTCAGCAATCCCTGGACGAAATTGGTTGCGATAGCAGCGCTGAGTCCACCGGCAATGCCATAGATGACAAACATAACGGTCATTGCAATAATTGCAAGTTTCGAGCTTATAGCACCGCCAGAGACGGCTTCAACCATCGCGCCGGAGCCTTTGAGCATCACGCCGATAGCTACCAGAAGCGGCAATATCCCCATAGCGGCGTAAAGGCCGCTGACACTGCGCCCGTAACGTATTTCAAAATAATCGCCGGTCGTTACCGCCCGCATCCGGCGAAAAAACGGCGCAATGAGCCAGAAAAACGGTGTTACAAAGAGCCATAACCACTGGTACCAGATACCAGATGCACCGGAGCGATAAGTCTTTGCCGCAACGCTGACGGCCTGGTCGGAGTGTGTGCCGGAGCCGAACATGAAAAACGCCATCATGATTTTGCCGAACTTGCGGTCGCCGATGAAAAAGCTGGCGGTGCTTCGGACCTTCCTTACCGCCCAGAAACCGATAAGAGTGATACCAACCAGATAAACGACAATTACAATCCAGTCAACGAGTTTAAGGCCTAACATCCATGTACCTCCGGCATTTTAATAAAAGCCCTTTTAAAAATATCGCCACAGGTCAGCCATTATAGAAACAGGTAGAAAAGTCGGCAAGAATGAAAAAAGGGATTTGTGGAAAAGACTGCTGGAAATCTGTCGGCAACAAAGGTACTATTGTGACAATTAAACTAATAACGTGATGGAGAGTACCGAAATGAATCGACATACCATTATCATTCCGAAATTAAGGCCGACGCTATCATTTTGCCTGCTATGCCTGATTGTTTTGCCATTCCGTGCTCAGGCTGGTCAACAGTCAAGCTTCAAAGCAGGAGTAGCATCGATTGCCATTACTCCGGATGAGTCGATGTGGATGGCCGGCTACGCGGCAAGAAATAAACCTTCGGAGGGAAAGGTGCACAATTTGCACGCCAAAGCTCTGGCGCTTGAAGATGAGAACGGCACAAAGCTCGTAATTGTCTCAGTTGAGCTAATTGGCATTCCTCGCCCGATGCGTAATTGGCTGACAGAACATGCAAAAAAGGTTTACAAACTCGAACCGGAATTTTTGCTGCTGAACGCATCGCACACGCACTGTGGGCCGGTAATTCGTGAAACGAGGTATTCCATCTACGGCAATACTCTGTACGGCCTGTCGCCGGAGCAGATTCAGCAAAGCAATAAATACGTGGACGACCTACAGAACAAACTGCTGGAACTGATAGGCCGGGCGATAGAAAACCTTACCCCGGCAAAATTAAGCTACACGCACGCCCGAGCCGGCTTTGCCATGAACCGACGATTGATAACCGACACGGGAGTTCGGAACAGCCCGAATCCGGAAGGCGCGGTCGACCACGATGTTCCTGTCTTGAGAATCGATAGCCCCGATGGCAAATTGCAAGCACTGTTGTTCGGATACGCATGCCACTGCACGACTCTTAGCTTCTATCAGTACTGCGGCGACTACGCAGGCTTCGCCCAGGAGTACATAGAAAAGGCCCATCCCGGAACGACCGCGATGTTTATGGCCGGCTGCGGCGGAGACCAGAATCCGTACCCTCGCCGGAGTCTTGATCATTGTATGCAGCACGGACGAGCATTGGCTAACGGCGTGGAGACGGCCCTTCAATACCGGGGCTGGCCGATTAACGGCTCTATCGGGGCTGCCGTCGATACAGTAATGCTGGACTTCGCCGAGCCGCCAAGTCGTGAGCAACTTGAACTGAAGGCCAAGTCAACAAACAGATACGAACGTCGGCATGCGGAAGTGCTGTTGGAGGAGCTTGAGAAAAATGGAAAAATTCGAAGGTCCTATCCATACCTGGTACAGGTCGTCCGGTTCGGCAGCGATTTAACGATGGCCGCACTGGCTGGCGAGGTTGTAGTGGATTATTCGCTGCGTCTCAAATCGGAACTGCCCGGCCGGGCGGTCTGGGTGGCCGGCTACTCGAACGATGTTTTCGGATATATCCCTTCTGTCCGCGTCCTGACCGAAGGTGGTTACGAGGCAGGCGACGCCATGAGATATACGGACCTGCCCGGGCCTTTTGCTCCCTCGGTTGAGGAGCGGATTATCGCCAAAGTACACGAGTTGGCCAATAAAGCACAAAACAAGCAAATCGAAACTAAAATGGAGCTGATTCGCCCCAGCAAGGACGGGAGCGGCTTTGTTCATGCCGAATCGGGCACTAAATTTCTGGCCTGGGGCTTCAACTACGACCACGATGATCCGGGACGACTGCTGGAGGACTACTGGCATAAAGAGTGGCCGACCGTCGTAGAAGATTTTAAGGAAATTAAGGCACTCGGCGCCAACACGGTTCGGATTCATCCTCAGATTGCAAAGTTCATGCAGACGCCGACCGAACCGAATAAAGCATCTCTCGAACAACTTGCCCGCCTCGTAAAGCTGGCCGAAGAAACCAGGCTCTATCTCGATATTACGGGTCTCGGCTGCTACCACAAGAAAGACGTACCGGAATGGTACGATGTGATGGATGAGGCGGCCCGTTGGAACGTTCAGGCAAGATACTGGGAGGCAATTGCTAAAACCTGTGCTGATAGTCCAGCAATTTTCTGCTATGACTTGATGAATGAACCGATTCTGCCCGGCTCAGACAAGGCAGAGACCGAATGGCTCACGGGTGAGCTGGGGGGAAAGTTTTTTATGCAGCGAATCACTCTCGACCTTGCCGGACGTACAAGAGAGCAGGTAGCGAAGGCCTGGGTTGACAAACTCGTTGCGGCAATCCGAAAACATGACAAACAACACATGATAACAGTTGGCGCTATTCCCTGGGCCTTCACATTCCCGAAGGCTAAACCGCTTTTCTATTCACCGCAGGTCGGCAGGAATCTCGATTTTGTCAGCGTTCACTTCTATCCAAAGAAGGGCGAAGTCGACAAGGCACTTACTGCACTGGCGGTCTACGAAATCGGCAAGCCGCTCGTTATCGAGGAGACATCTCCGTTATGGTGCGGTCAGGAAGATTTCAGACGCTTTTTCAACGGTTCGCGCAAGATCGTTGATGGCTGGATCGGTTTCTACTGGGGCACGACAATCGAAGAGTACGCCCAGCGGAAAGACGATATTGCGGCAGGCATCATGAAGGAATGGCTGGAATTCTTTCGCGAAAAAACGCCGGAGATTGTACATAGATAAAATTATTTCAGCTTGATTTGGTCAATAAGCGTTAAGGCCTGCTCTATCATTATTTCGCCGGCCCCTTTAGCGAGATTTGTCGCACTGCCCGGCTCGTATCCTCCTTCGTCGTAAGCGGCACTATGACAGACATATCCTATAGCGTCGTTACACACTGTTACTATGAATAGATTCTCCAGTCCTGCCCGTTCTTTTATCTCCAAACCCACTTCCACAAGAACTTCGCCAGGTAATCCCAGAATATATATATCACCAATACGCAAAACCTGAACTTCACTGATGATCGGCTCAGGGATTTTATTTTCAGCAGTCTTTTCCAACGCTGGTTTCTTTGTTGGGAATGAAATCTCTTTTTTAAGACCGCTTAGGGTAACATCGCCAGTGGTTGTGACGAATTGAAGCCGCCTGAGGGCTTCACCCCCAATCGCCCTGCCGATCTGCCGGTATTGCGAGACTCCCCTGTCGTACGGCACGGCATCGCCCGCCAAACCGAGAGTAAACAAACACAGCCCCCCTTCCACCTGTTCAATAACACCCGTAACAAACGCAGGATAGTCGGCCGATATCGAGGTACTAAGGTGCGGATATATGCAAACCGGATGACAACCGAAGTTAACCAGTGAGACAAGAATATCGCCAGCCATATTTTCAATTCTCAGTACGCAGACTTCCGGATCGATGGGGCCGAATTTCCATTCAGTCTTATCATCAGGCATATCAAATGTCGTTCTCACTTCACCATCAGGATCGACCACAATTTTCCTTGTGGCCCTCACTTCCGGCGGTAGCGTAAAAGCCATTTTCACGAGGCCGTCACTATTTTTAGGCCTTCGGTTATAAACGATTTCGGGAGCCTGGCCTTTTGCCGATCCAATTTTTACTTGCTGCAATTCATTGTGAGCCATTAGTGCCGAACCAGCGATTTTTTTAACAAGTGTATCAAGATAGGAGCGGTCAATTGCCGGAGGGGGTTTATCTCCTGGTGTCCTGAACTTGGATTTGGTGAAAACTTCCGGCCCCGAATGAGTATGCGTGGCGCAGATGAGGATATTCCGCTCGGGGATACCGGTCTTTTCGGTTATAATTGCCCGTGACGGCCCGGCAATCTCTTCAAAAGGCGTATAAAGCAAATCGCACGAAACGATAATCACGGCATTTGTTCCATCGTCGAGAACCAGTGCTTTTGCATAAAGCTCATCGAGAACATCATCGCTCGGTTTGCCGTAAGAGCCAATCAGCGGAATCCCCACCGGCGGCGTAATATTAACCTTCGCACACCCCCCTTTGAGCTCTGCACAAACTGCCGAGCTGAATAGAAAGTCCATCAATAAAACAACCGGAATGAGCATGATAGATTTAAATATCGCATTTCTTCTCATAGTTACCAATCCTTTTACGAAATTACATTATTTTTGGTTTCATATTTTAACACAGGTTGCTGATTGAAAAAAGTCTCATCGTCGGTTATTGCCTCACAGCAATACTTTTCTATTCGCATTGAATACTTCTCGACGTTATAATTGCATCATGATGCATTTCCATATTGTAAAAAAAAATGATTGAAAGGAGTTGGAGATGGACAATAGAAACTTAACCAGAAGGCAATTTATTGCCGCGGCGTCGGCGGGTCCGCTTATTGGAGTAGCCTCAAGGACCATTCCGAGCTATGCAAATATCACGAAAAAGGCGGGTAAACTTGCGATTCTCGGTGGCGAACCGGTCAGGAAAAACAAAAGCTGGCCGAAGTGGCCCTACTGGGACGATAGCGTCGTGGACTCGATAGTTAAGACGACCAAGAGCAGGATATGGTGCAGGATACAATCCAGGTCCGGCACGGTGCCCACGCTCGAGAAGAAATTTGCTGAGCTTATAGGAGCGAAATTCTGTGTGGCGACCGGCTCCGGCACACAGGCTTTACATACGTGCGTCGAAGCGCTCGGCATCGGACCCGGCGACGAGGTCATCACATCGCCCTATACCGACCCGGGAACTATCGCTTCGATCCTGTCGGCGCGTGCGCTGCCGGTTCTGGCCGACCTCGACCGTGAATCCTTCCAGCTCGATCCGGCCGACGTGGAGCGGCGAATTACCGAGAACACCAAAGCGATCATGCCGGTGCACATGATGGGCCAGCCGTGCGACATAGACAGCATCATGGCTATCACCAAAAAGCATAATCTGAAAGTCATCGAAGACGCCGCCCAAGCACATCTTGCCGAGCATCGGGGCAGAAAGCTCGGCACTATCGGCGATGTTGGGTGTTTCAGCTTCCAGTCGAGCAAGACCATCGCCTGCGGCGAAGGCGGCGCCGTGGTCGGTAACGACGAAGAGTTGATGGACAAATGCTACACTGTCCATAATCACGGCACATCCCGCCGGGGACTCACCGAGGTGGCAGGGCCGAAGTATCGTATGAACGAATTCGAAGCGGCCGCCCTGCTCGGACAGTGGCCCGGAATTATGAATCGCTTCAAACGCCGGAACGAAAACGCCGCCCATCTTACCTCCATGCTCAAAGACGTGCCGGGCATCCTTCCTCAGAAGCTATACGACGGCACGAACAGCGGCTCGTGGTACCTTTACCCCATGAGCTATCGAAAGGAACACTTCAACAACGCCGACCGCAGCAAGTTCCTCAAGGCCGTCGCCGCCGAGGGAGTCAGTCTCAGCCCTTACATCGCAAGGGGATTGCACCGCGAACCGTGGATAGAGCACATTCTGGAGCGGCCGGTCTATAAGAAAATGTTCTCTCCGCAGAGACTTAAAGAATATCGCCGGCAGGTCCCCTGCCCGGTCTGCGATCAGGTATGCAGTGAGATGGTGATGATTTGGGCATCCGGCCCGCTGCTTGCAGGTAAAGAAGACATGGACAATATTGCTGACGCTATCATCAAGGTCTACGAGAACCGCGATAAGCTAAGCACAATATAACTACCGTTCAACCTTCACTCTAAAAATGAGCATCTTAATAACGGGACAGCAAATACGAAAGGGACACGCTTAATGAAGTCTAATCGAGTCATAGGCAACTATGGAATGTTTATATCTGAAACGACATTGATTCTTCTGCTTGTAACTGGTATCAGCATCTCAGCATCCGGTAGTAATGAAAAAACAGCAAACACGCTGATATGGGATACGATGTCATCTTTCGGTGTAACAGTGAATTTACAGAACAGAACAAGCTGGAAACCTGTCCCCACAGACCTTCTGATCCTCGAACGTGATCCGGTTGCCGCTTCTTCTGATCCGGGTTATTACGGCCGGGAATATACCTTCAGTGGGGACGCTGTGGTGGAAAATGAGCATTTAGTCGCCGTGTTTCATTCAAAAAAAGGGCACGTGGTTATCTACTCGAAAGCAGATACGAATAGCCCAAAGCTGGAGCTTGTTCCTCTTGAACTCAAAGGAAGGCCGGCAAAAATTACACACTGTTCGATTTTGCAGAATACGGGTCAGGATGCGGCGATGGAAGTTACCTTCACCGGACAGGGAACGAATTTTTCTGCCGTCATTTCATTCGACCTTACCGGGATTGTCGATATCAAACCGGGCCGGAACATCAAGGGGATAAGCGTCATCAGCCCTATTGCTCATGGCATTGTGCCGAACTTCATCGGCGATGATTTAATATTCAGTCCGGGTGATTATGCTTCGATGAATACACTTTGTGTTCCTTCGGAGAATCTTTTCGTCGGATTGCTTGAGGGCCATAACGATATGCTGGTTGTCACCTGGCCCGAGGGAAAACAAAAAATGAATCTCGTGCTGGACAGCAATCAGCATAAGTCACATCTAATTGAATCTATCGACCTTGACAACGACGGCAAGAGCTTGTATCTGGCCGTCCTGAGCGCGCCTGACATCTGGCACGAAGAAGAGCTGAAGCCGACATACCTGGAGAAAGATGTTACAATCGAATGGAAAAGGCCGTTTCGGGCAAAATGGATCACACAGCTTTCAGAAGGCCGGGTGCAGACCACTTACACTTTCAGAGAATCGAAAGACAAAATCTGGCGGGGCGTAATAGGTCACTATACCTATCCGGTCTGGTTCAACGCCGATAAGGTATCCTATCGTCTCAGCAAGAAAATACCGCCTAAGGGACGATCGATAATCTATTATTTAGATAGGAAAGATACTCCCGCCTCGGTTCTTGCTCCTGTTGATATTTTAAAAGCAACGCTGGGCAGACAAACATCCGATGCAATACTCGACCTGCCTGGCCGCAAGCTAAGAACGCACCATAGAAGAGGTGCTGAGGGCGTTCGCCGTGCCTGCACGTGCGGATGCACCGAAGCAATACAGGTCGTTTTTGATGCCGGACAGGAAGTGCAGAAGAAAGAATACGTTGTCGAAGCAGTCGATGATATGGTTTATTTCGTCGAGCAGCACATGGGGAGAATCGGAGAATATCAGGAATTTGCACGGAACATGATGAAATTTCTGAACCAGACGCGACGAACTACCGGTGAGTTAAAATTGTTCCTTGATCGTATGGAAGCAATCGTACAGGAGATACCGAAGGAATATAAAAGCAAGCAGGAACTTATTATGAGCCTCGAATATATGGATGAACTGGCCCAGCAAACCAAAGCCCTGACCAAGAAAAAGCAGCCGGGAAATCTGAAAGCATACGAGCAGCTCAGCATGAAATGGCGGCGGATGGGCGGAGCACAGGACGACCTTGTCGCCCAGTGCCACAGAATAACCAGGAAACTACTGCAGCAGGCCGGTTACGGATGCACAAGCTCGCCAAAGGCGGTTGAAATTGCACAGCAGATCATCACTCAATGCAAAAAATGCCTTCGAAACGCCGACGGCTATGAAATATGGGCAGACTATTGAAACTTGATAGCAGCAACAGCGAAAATTCAGGAAACATTATGAGAAATTATATTTTCACAGCACTTTTATTACTCGGAATCATCGTCTTATTTGAAGGATGCAGCCGTAAAGCCCCGAACGAGAAATCGAGCCAAAGCAAGAGTAAATCCGAAACAAAGACAGAATCCGGCACCAACATGGTTTTGCTTCCGGGCGGCACGTTCATAATGGGCTATGAGGATGAAATAGACTCCCCACCCCATGAAGTTACCGTCAGTGCGTTCTATATCGACACGTATCTGGTTACACAGGAGCAATACGAAAAACTAATGGGCGAGAATCCTTCACGATGGAAGGGAAAGACGAATCCCGTCGAACAAATGCGCTGGTCAGATGCGGTTAAATATTGCAACGCCCGCTCAAAGGCCGAGGGGCTCGAGGCCTGCTACGATTTGAACACATGGAAATGCGATTTCACCGCGAACGGCTACAGGCTGCCGACGGAAGCGGAATGGGAATATGCCTGCCGGGCGGGAACAACGACGGCATATTCCTTCGGTGATGATGCATCGAAGCTGAAGGCTTATGCCTGGTTCGAGGACAATTCCAGCGGAAAGCCACACCCGGCCGGCCAAAAGCCGGCGAATCCGTGGGGACTGTATGACATGCACGGCAACGTCTGGGAATGGTGCAACGATTTTTACAAGGTGGACTACTACCAGGAAAGTCCCAAAGAAAATCCAAAAGGCCCTGAAACAGGCGAGACCAAGGTATTGCGGGGTGGGGCATGGAAATTCAGCGCCGAGACCTGCTGTAGCGGCTATCGCTATAACGAAAATCCCGGCTACTCAGACGTGTGCTTCGGATATGACATATACGGCTTTCGCTGCGTTAGAAACGCCGGCGCTGCAGCCGGGCCGCAATGACAATCAATCCCGCCTAAAATACAACCGGGGGTGCTTGTTTTATCTCACTTGCACCCCCGGCCTACGAAGCTTAAATCTTTTATTGACAATGGATTACCAACGGCCTCGACCCCAGGGTGCCCACGGACGCCATTGCTCCAACTGCTCGATCTGCTCGTCCGTCAAAACGGACAGGATTTCATCATGAGCGGCCTGCATAATCTGGCGCCTGGCCTCGCGAGTCTCGGCTGCGGCGGCATCGGTCCTGGCTTTATCGCGGATTTCCGCTATCAACGTCTCTTGCTCTTCGGTCAAATCCAAAGCCTCCAAAGCAGGCGGCAAGCCGTCAGGCCCGGCAAAAGGTCCTCTCGGGCCGATACCCAGATAGCCTCTGCCCGGCCCCCAGGGCGTACTTTCCCGCAACTGCTCCAATTGCTCTTTCTGCTCGTCCGTAAGAACTGCTTCGATGTCGGCATGCAGCTTCGCCCTGTAATCTTTCACCAAATTTGCAATCGCTTCTTTCTGCTCATCGGTCAGATCCAGCATTCCGAGCATCAGCGGCTGCGTTGTCTCATCCTGCCAGTTACATAAAGGTCCTAACTGCCCCACGCCGCCGAATCCCGGATGCCTCCATCCCGGCCCATAAGCACAGCCATGCCGTCCAAAACCGCCGGACCCGGGGTGCATCCATCCCGGACCGTTCGCATAACCTCCCCGGCCGAAACCTCCGGCCCGTCCCGCCAATACCAGTGCCGAAGTTCCTACAACAACCACGGCTATTATTAACAGCAGCTTTCTCATTTTTTGTCTCCTTTCGACTACTTAAAACTGCCAAGTCCCGTTTGAAGCACGAACGTCATACTTCCAAAACACAGGACAAATAAACCCATTGTTCTCTGTCACAAGGATAGTGGGCAGATTTCGTCTAAGGTTACATACGATTTGATTTTTTTTTGCAGGCAATCAGAGCACTTTTGTTATTCCGGGCATTGCAACGGGATAGTTGCCCTGAGCATCCGGCTTGACCGGCGCCTCGGAGTCCATGGTATAATTATCCAGGCCGGGCGCCAGTTCTATGTTCGAAGCCAACGCCTGCTCCCATGTAATCAACTTGCCGGACTCGGCGGCCATTCGCCCGAGGATACCGGTCATGGCGCCGTAGGCGCTGCGCTCGGCCTCGTTATAAGGCTTGTTATTGCGAATAGCGTCGAAGAGCAAATCATGCTCGTGCTGATAAGCATCGCAGCGAGGGCCTTCGTACTTCCAGATTACATTCGCCGACGTCTGCTGATGGCCTTTGAAAATACGCGGATCGGAAATACCCTCGCCGAGAACGGCCGAACCTTTCGCTCCGTGGATGATGTCTCCAAAGAAGCCCCAGCAGTTGTCCATGTGCCGGCCCTGTGCATGCAGCCTCGTCCCGTCGCCGAATGTATATTCCACAGAGTAGTGGTCGAACAACTGGTCGGGCTCGGTTCGCACCTGCCGGCCGCCCTGCCCCTGGGCCGATACGGGCCAGGCGTCTTTGCACCAGCAGCAGACGTCGAGGTTGTGGATGAGCCAGTCGAGGATAAAGCTGCCGTTAAGCCACGTGAAGCATGAATAATTGCGGATCTGGTGAGCCAGCTCGTTCATCCCGGCGGCCCTCGGGGCGAATCCAACCCGGGCGTGCTCGCGGTAGGCCCAGCAGGTAATAACCTCTCCGATAAGGCCGTTATGCAGTTGTTCGACGGCCTGTTCAAGCGGTATATAATGGCGGCTCATCAGACCGCCGGCGATTTTCAGGTTCTTTTGCTCTGCCGCCTTGCCTGCCTTCAGCACCCGGCGAATACCCGGTGCATCGACGGCGAATGATTTCTCCATGAAAACATTGCAGCCTTTTTCCACCGCGTATTCGAGATGGATCGGGCGAAACGCCGGAGGTGTAGCGAGTATAACGAGACCTCCCGGAGCAATGGCGTCGATTGCCTTTTTATAGCCGCCCATTCCGAGATACTTCCGGCCGGCGGAAACATCGATTTGCTTAGCAAACGATTTATTCAGATTACTGAGGCTGCTCGAAAGCCGCTGTTCGAAGACGTCTGCCATAGCGACAAGTTTGGTCGGTCCTTCAGTCGAGAGTGCATTTGCCGCCGCTCCTGTTCCGCGCCCGCCACAGCCGACTAACGCTATCTTTATAGTATTACTTTCACCAGCATAAACCTGTGCGCCGATAGCACCGGACAGAGCCGTACCGGCTATTACGCCGGAGGTTGCTTTTAGAAAATCCCTGCGGGAGGTGTTTGCTTTTTGGTCATTATTCTGTGCGTTCATTGAAAAACCCTTTCTCGTAGGGTGCGATGTATCGCACCATTGCCCAATTTATACGTTAAGGTGCTACGCCTGCGCCAATTGTATTGCAACCGGCCCGGAGCTTCAATATATTTCACGGGACATTTTACATATAGAGCAATATAATCGCAAAATCATGAAACCTGAGGACATATATGGAGAAACATTTATGCATTCTTCGAATTCGGCAAAAACATGTCTGATATCAATTATTGCCGGTCTTGTATTCGCTGCTTTTGCTCATGGACAGCCCGAAGTCACGCACGGCCTGCATTACAAAACACCGGCAACGGTTTGGGATGAAGCAATGCCGTTAGGTAATGGTTTACTCGGAGCATTGGTCTGGGGAGACGGCAAACCCCTGCGAATATCGCTCGACCGAACCGACCTTTGGGACTTACGGCCGGTCCCGGAATTTCACGGCAAAGATTATTCGTATAGAACCATGCGCCAATGGGTAAAAGAAGGCCGTCTGGCGGACCTCCATCGTCTGTATGACGATCCCTATGGCAATCCCGGCCCCACAAAAATACCGGCCGGACGCATCGAACTGACACTCAGCGACAATCCTGTCTTCGATAATGCCTCGCTTTATCTTGCCAAAGCTGTGGCCGCGTTCGAATTCCGGAATAACAGCAAAGCAGAAGTTTTTCTCCATGCTTCCGAGCCGTTCGGAATGATTCGCATCAACTCTACTCGAAATGTCAACATAAATCTTTTGGCGCCGCCTTTTGCCGGCAAGATAACCGACGATGCCGGACCCGGCAAAATCAGCGCCGGCGATCTTGCAAGCTTAAGATATGAAGCACCGGCCGAATCCAGCGGCGATAACTGGACAGGCTATCTACAACAAGGATGGGGCGGATTCAAGTTTGCAGTAGTAGTATGCTGGCAAAAGTCTCAATCGGCATGGATTGGAGCATGGTCGATTGTTACTTCGAACGAATCCAAAGACCCTTTGAAGACTGCCCGCAACAATTGCGAAAAAGCACTGCAAGCCGGATTTTCCAACGCCCTCTCAACACACCGTCAATGGTGGGATTCATACTGGGGCAATTCCTCGATACGTATTCCCAATAAAATCATCGAACGGCAATGGTATCTTGAGATGTACAAATTCGGCGCCGCAGCGAGGCAAAATACGCCGCCCATATCTCTGCAGGGCCCATGGACCGCGGACAATATGAAAATCCCGCCGTGGAAAGGAGATTATCATCACGACCTGAACACCGAGCTGTGCTATTGGCCTGCTTACAGCGGTAACCATCTCGACGGAGCACTCGGATTCGTAAACTGGCTTTGGGAAACGAAGGATAACGCCCGGGCCTGGACGAAACGTTTTTTCGACATGCCCGGCCTGAACGTTCCCATGACGGCGGACCTCAACCAACAGCAGATAGGCGGCTGGCACCAGTACACCCATTCGGCAACGACCGCCGCCTGGCTGGCGCATCATTTCTATCTGCACTGGCGATACAGTATGGACCGGGATTTCCTTACAAACCGGGCGTACCCGTGGCTTCGAGAGACTTCCGTCTTTTTGGAAGCCGTGACCGAGAAAGGCCCTGACGGCAAACGCACGCTCCCTTTAAGCTCATCGCCGGAAATAAACGATAACCGGCTCGAAGCATGGTTTTCCACAATAACAAATTACGACCTTGCCCTTATTCGCTGGACGTTTGAAAAGACAGCCGAACTGGCAGTCGAAACAGGTAACAGCGAGCAGGCCCGGCACTGGCGAGGAATTTTAGCTGAAATGCCCGTTTTGGAACTCGATAAAAAGAGCAGGAAAATACTCGTAGCAAAGGACTATCCTCTTGCTGCCTCACACAGGCATTTTTCGCACTTGATGGCAATACATCCGCTGGGTCTGATCCGATGGGAAAACGGGCAGGAGGACCGGGCGATTATCAAAGTTTCCATGACCGATCTCGAAAAAAATGGAACATCGCAATGGTGCGGATACAGCTTTAGCTGGCTGGCAAGCCTTGCCGCCCGGGCAAGAGATGGTGAAAAAGCCGCCAAAGCGCTGGAGATTTTCTCGACGGCATTTTGCCTTCGCAACAGCTTCCACTGCAACGGCGACCAATCTGGTAAGGGATATTCTAACTTCCGCTACAGACCGTTCACACTGGAAGGGAACTTTGCTGCCGCGGCAGGTTTGCAGGAAATGCTGCTGCAAAGCTACAGCGGCACAATCCGCCTGTTCCCCGCGGTTCCGGCCGATTGGAAAGACATATCTTTCAAAACGCTCCGTGCAGAAGGTGCTTTTCTTGTCAGTGCAGAACGCAGAGACGGCCAGACACAGACTGTTACAATAATCTCGGAAAAAGGTGGTACTTGCCGCATCGAAAATCCGTTCGGAAAAGATGATTACGAATTCAAAGGTAGTGCAACGATAGTCTTGACTCAAAGTGAAAATATCCTGATACTACCAACTTCGGCAGGACAACAAATAACACTAATCCGCAAGTCCTCATAATTTGGAGATTTCTGAATTGAAAAAGAAAAATAGTATTTCCCGCAGAACGACATTGAAGGGAATCGGCACAATCGGCGCCATGGCGTTTTTTGCCAACCGCTCTTACGGCGAGCAGTTCGCCGGCATCTCCGGCAAAGAAATGGAAGCAAAGAGCGACATACGCAAAACAATCTTTGCTAAAGTCTTTTCCACGCCACTAATAGACACGCATGAACATCTTATAGAAGAGCGTGACAGGCTGAATGCTTCTCACAGCCGGATTCAGAGCAATGACTGGTCGTTTCTGCTGAATCACTACATCAACTCGGACATGCTCACGTGCGGTATGCCGCAGGCCGAGTACGATAGATTTTTCTCCCGTAATACTGCTCCTGCGGACAAGTGGAAAATTCTCGCTCCGTACTGGCCCGCCGTGCGAAACACCGGTTACGGCATGGCCGTGGAAATTGCTATGCAGCAGCTCTATGATGTTCCCGAACTATCCGGCGAGACGATAGCAAAAGTCGTCTCCGGCTACGAAAAGGTCTGCCGCAAAGGCTTTTACAAGGATATACTCTGCAAGAAATCCGGCATAGAATCCTGTCAGGTCAACGCCCTTGAGCAGCCTTTTCGCAAAACCTCAATGCCCACCCTATTGATGCAGGATATCAGCATCGTTGGCATGTTCGCCGGCCCGAATATCGACACATACGCAAAACCTGCCGGCATCGATGTGAAAACCCTCAACGACTGGCATCGCGTCATCGACTGGTGGTTCGAAAAGTACGGCCTGTACGCCGTGGCGGTGAAATCACAAAACGCTTACAGCCGGGACATCGACTACGAGAATGTGCCCGTCGAGAAAGCCGAACCTGTTTTCAAAAAAAGATTCTCCGGCGAATCTCTGCACTCGAAGGAGCGAAAACTGCTCGAAGACCATCTTTTCTGGTACTCGGTAAAGGCCGCAACTAAGGCGAATCTACCCGTTAAGCTACACACCGGTTACTACGCCGGCCAGAATGGAATGCCGCTGTCGAGGTTGATCAAAAATCCGGATTCCGCAACACATCTGTGCAGGACCGCCCGCGATACGAGATTCATTTTAATGCACATTTGTTATCCGTACTACGAAGAGATACTGTCGGTCGCCAAGCATTACACGAACGCCTACATCGATATGTGCTGGTCGTGGATTATTAATCCCATAGCGGCAAAAGATTTCCTTAAGAAATACCTCGTGACAGCTCCAGCCAACAAAATCCTTACTTTCGGCGGTGATTACATTCCCGTCGAACCGGTGCTGGGCCATGCCGTCGTTGCCCGCCGGGGTATCGCGCTGGCTCTGTCGGAGCTGGTTGAAGAAGGCTGGCTTAGCCTCGACCGGGCGGATGAGATCGCGGACATGATTATGCACGACAATGCCCGCAGGATATTCAATCTCCCTGAGAAAACCAAAAAGCTCCAAAAGGCACCATGGACTACTTAACAGATCGTTAAAAAATTGTAGGGTGGGCCTTGGCCCACCGATCCGAAATGGTGGGGCAAAGCCCCACCCTTCTCGAAATTAATTGGAGAAAAAATCATGAGAAAAATTGCTAAGACACTGATTATTATCGCAATCGTTTTGTCCTGCGGACAGGGTATAATACAAGCCGCCAAGCCGCTTGAGTTTCGCGAACTGTTCAACGGCAAAGACCTATCGGGCTGGGTCAATGTAAATACGGACAAGGATACATGGTCCGTGCGTGACGGCCTGCTGGTCTGCACCGGCCGGCCCATTGGCGTTATGCGCACTGATAAGCAGTACGAGAACTTCATCATGCATATAGAGTGGAGGCACATGGAAGCGGGCGGCAATTCCGGCACGTTCCTATGGGCCGACGGCACGGTGCCCGATGGCAGGCGCCTCCCGCGTGGCGTCGAGGTCCAGATGTTGGAGCTTGAATGGCCAAACCTGAACAGGGACAAAGACGGTAAACCCCGCGACATCGCCTACGTGAGCGGTGAAGTGTGGGGCGTGGGGGGTCTCAGGACAACTCCAGACAATCCCCGCGGTGAGCGGAGCAAGTCGGTCGAGTTGCGCTGCAAAGGCAAGGGCGAGTGGAACACCTACGATCTCGTCGCAGTTGACGGCACAATCAAACTGGCGATCAATGGCAAGTTCGTTAACGGAATCAGCAAGGCCACGGTCAAGAAAGGCTACATTTGCTTAGAGTCCGAGGGTGCTGAGATACACTTCCGTAATATCCGGATAATGGAATTACCGCCGGGCGTCACAAGCTCAGAGCAAACCGCACCCATTGTCGATAACAAATAACAACCTTTGGTATTATTTTCTGATTTTGTCGGGATTACGCTTGTTCTGCTGGTTGCCGCGGTCGCGCCTTAGCGGAATCAGCATGCCGTCGGTTTTTTCCAGCCACTCGAACATTCGGTTGTTGAGTTGCTTAACCAGCTTCTGGTGTTCGGGGCTGTCGATTAGGTTGTGCATTTCCTCGGGATCATCCTTCAGATCGTACAGCTCGTCGATATCCCAGACGCCGTGATAGTGGATGTACTTGTAGCGGTCGGTGCGCACGCCGTGAGTTGTCGGCGTCTGTGGGAAGTTGCGCTCCCAATAATATTCGTAAAACGCCGAGTCGCGCCACGGAATCTTTTTGCCCTGCAGAATTGGCAGAAAGGATTTCCCGTCCATGCGCTCGGGTATTTCCATGCCGGCCAAATCCAGGATGGTCGGCGCGATGTCGATGTTCTGTATAAGCTCCTCGACAACCGAGCCGGGTTTTATCACACCGGGACACCAAGCCAGAAACGGCACGCGCATGGATTCTTCGTACATGTGTCGCTTGTCGATAAGTCCGTGCTCGCCGAAAACAAAGCCGTTGTCACCCATGTACATCACGAGCGTATCTTCGGCTAAATGGCTATCTTCGAGATACTTAATGACACGTCCGATGCTGTCATCGACGCTGAGCAGGGTTTCGCAGTACCGGCGATAAAATGTATCGAAATCCATCTGGCCGTGATACATGTAATCCACGCCGTGCCAGCTATTTCGCTGCTCTTTAACCCAGTCGGGTTTGCCCTTGTAGTTCTCTTCGGTGTCAGCCATGCTTTTCGGATATTCGAGTTTGACGTTCTCGTATTTACCGAGGTGGCGCTTGGCCGGCTCGAACATTGCATGAACGGCTTTATGAGAAAGGTACAGCATAAAAGGTTTGCCGGAATCGCAATCGTTTTTGAGCCAGCCCAGCGCGTAGTCGGTGAGCAAATCGGAGACGTGGCCTTCGCGTTTCACCCTCTCGCCATCAATGTTAAATGTGGGATTGAAATAAACGCCCTGCCCTCTGAAACTTATCCACTTATCGAAGCCGGGGCGTGGTTCGTCGCTGGCATGGCCCATGTGCCATTTACCCATAAAGGCGGTTTGCCAGCCTGCTTTCTGCAAGTCCTGCGGGAAGAAGCGGGTGCCTTCCGGCACGCGGGTATTATTATCGACTACGCCGTGTTTATGAGCGTATTGACCGGTCAGTATGCTGGCCCGGCTGGGCGAGCACAAAGCCGTCGATACCGTGGCGTTTTTTATATAAGCGCCTTCGCGAGCCAATCGGTCCATGTTCGGAGTTTCGAGGAATTTCGGTTTATTGAGAAAACCCATAAAGTCGTAGCGATGATCGTCACTCAGGATAAAGATGACGTTCTGCGGCTTTTTGCCGGAATTGGATGGCGGCTGTGCGATAACAGCCTCGACAGCAAACGGTAGCGCAGCCGTAGTCAGCCCTAATGTTTTCAGAAATTCTCTGCGACTGGTTGTTTTGTACGATTCGTTCATTGAAATTACCTTTCTTTAAGTATTTAACCAGAGCACATATTAATCCAAGCCTTCCTCGATTGCCATCAGGAACTTCACAAGGTTCTTGCCGTAAGCTTTGCCTGCTCTTCTTCGCGATTGCGCGATAACAAGATCATTGTCCAGATCGACTCTTAATATCGCGGAAGTCGCCGAACCGTGTCCGATGACATTCCTGCTTAACACCGTGGCATCCTCCGGCATACCGTTCTTTCCGGCATCGGGATGCTTCTGACGCATCCACGTAATACCGATTCCCCAGTCTTTGTCTATATCCGAATAATACGTGCTCAGCGGCCCGGGCAAAATCTTCTCAAAAGTCTGGGGTGAAAAGAATTCAAGCTCACCGTAAGAACCTTTGTTCAAAAGAAGCTGCCCGAACTTTGCGAAATCTCCCGCTGTGCTGAAACAACTGAAACCAAGGTCCTCTTCCAACATCGTGTTCTTCATTCCGAGCGGATCGAACAAGTTCTCCCGCATCAGCCTGAAAATGCTTTTGCCGCTTACAATTTCCATAACTTTGCCGGCAAGGTCGTATCCCATTCCGTTATATTCATGTACTTTCCCGGGCTTTAGACACTCAAGCCCGTTTGCTATGACATTATCCAACCACGGATTATGCATTCCGCCCCATTCCTCATGTCCATACAATCCTGTAGTATGCGTGAAGCATTGCCGAAGCGTAATCACATTGTCGCCGGAAACGGGAAAATCAGGCAGAAACTTACCGACAGGATCATCTATTCCGATCAATCCCTGATCCACGAATTCAGCAAACATTAGCCCCGTAACCAACTTCGTCAAAGAAGCCATCTCCGTCGGGCTATTACGTGTTAATTGTCCCCATGTCCAATCACCAAACGGTTCATGGACGATGACAACTCCATGCCGGGCAACAAGTACAATAAAAGGCTCACCACTTTCCTCAAACCACGCCTGGCAGACCTTACGTATTTTCTCGGCTGTCCCCGGCTTAAAGCCCGCTTCTTCTTCCGTACCTTCACGAAGAACCTTTGCTTTCTTTGATGCTCTCCTTTGCGGCATTTTCAGTGGTGGATATTTGTTCTCCACTTCCAATATCTTTCGCTTGAGAGCAAGATGATAATCGTGGTCACGAATTATCGGGGTGTCGGTCAATGCCGGCTTACTTCCTGAAGCTTTCATCTCATGCAAATAGGATAATAATATCGCTCCTTCCTGCTGGCGCAACATCGAGAGCAGCACCATTCTTCCCGCAAATATAGATATTGCATCTTCATGTTCTTTCCACGCAGTTCTATCGACGCCGTCAACAGGAATAAAATCCAAAACCGCCCTGGATCTCTCGCTCCAGCCGAACCAGTATTTGGGGCGACAATACACAGTGGAAGCTCTTCGGATTATCCTGCCGTTAGGCGTTTTGGCTTCCACATAAAAAGCATATCTACCCGGCTCTTCGGGAGCGCTTACTTCATCAAGTCGGCCGTTGAACCATTTTACTTCGAGAGGGAACTTGCCCATGACCCTCTCAACAAAGTACGGTTTGTCCCAATCAAGTTGGGGAAACTCGCCCGGCTCGAAAGTATAGTCCCATAAATTGCCCAATTGCGGCACGATCCGGCAGTTCAAAAACTCTTTAATCTCCTGCTGCCTGCTTGCCTGCTCGTCTGTTAGTTCCGCTTTGCTTTCGACAGCAAGAATCCGGCTGCCGCCGATGAAGAGGGCTGCGAGTAACGTAAAAATACCCAACAACAATCTAACTTTTTTCATACGACAGGACCTTTCCAAAGGAGGTATTTATTATTTACTGTTCTTAGGGTCGAAGTATCACTTAATCTTTACCAACGGCGGCAACTTTCCGGCAAGCCCTATCCGGGCACCCTTGACAATCATCACACCATCGATGCCTTCTATAGTGGAGATACTCTCCAGAGCCGGATCGATATCATCAACATCTTTGACAAGATTCGCAGCTTCTGTTGCGGCCGCGTCCGCCAGAGCGGCATCTTTCGCTACAACGGAGGCGAGATCGCACTCGCCCAGGCTCATCGAGTGTCCCATTTTTCCCGACGATGAGCATATTGAAATTGGCGTATCGTGGGCTTCAAGTGAGAATGCGAGCTTCTCGCCCAGCTCGGCCGTGCCTGTATTGAGGCCGATGATTACCAGCTCGGCGGCACAAATATAAATGTCTCCGCCGTTGTCCACAATAACTTCGCGCGCTCCGGCTTCGAGAGCCGCCATACCTGCATATTGCGCCATGGCACCCGCGACAGCAGCCATCGGGCCAACACCCACAAGCCTTGCGGCACGGGCCATATTTTGCGCCACTTCAGGCGCTCCGGCAAGCAGCTCAAGCGGTTCGAGGGATCGGCGAAAATCCGGATGGCGAGCAATATAATCTTCCAGTATTCGCCGCTGCCGAACAATTTCGGCAGTAACAGCATCAAACTTCTCACAACAGATGCGGAAAACCGCTTCTCGATAATTGAAAGTCCTGTAGGTTCGTTTCCAGCTCATGAACGTACATTAAGCGGCACGGTAAAGGTTTTTCAAAACGCCGAGGCCAACGCACTGAATGGACAAACGCGAATACACGCCAGGCACTCGATACAGTCGGCCTCGCTGTAAATGACCTCTCGCGTCGTCTTGTCTTCTATACGCAGGGCGCACGTGGGACAGTGGGTAATACAGTGGCCGCAGTGCGTACAAATATTTTCGTCGCGCGTCACCCCCTTGCCGCTGTAGTTGATAGAGACGTTGAACGTTTTTAAGAAGCCCATAGCCCGTTCGATATCTTCTTCCGTCCCGGTCACATCCAGCACGAGATATCCTTCCTCCTCCGGAGTGACCTTGGCGCGATAGACGTTTACCACGAGATTGTAATCTTTCACCAGGTGATAGATTATCGGCTTCTCGCATTCGCATCGCGGAAAGAACAGCATCAATTTCCTGGTTACGGTTTGGCTCATGACGGTTTCTTCCTTGTCACAAGGGGTTTCATTTTCGTGTCTTTCGGAAGAGGCGCGATCGGCCCGGCAAGCCGGAAGTCGCCCCGCCTGATCTCGTCGGCCAGTAGATTGGCGATTTGAAGCGCCTTGTAATAGGATGACAGCGAGCCGACGGCGACCTTTTGTCCTTCCACTTCGATCTGGCCGCTTCGCAATTGTTCGTAGTTGACGCAGCATAAGACCTTGCCGTTATTCTGCGGATAGTCATGGCTGTAGTCGACCACCGGCGCCATAATGTCACGGTCGCGCACACAAGCACGCTTCAGCACTTCCTCGTTCAAAATGGGAATAGGAATTCCTATTCCAAGCGCCAGCGAGACGCCGTACCCGCGGAAAGTCACTCCCCGCACGAATTCCGGGCGCATCTGTTTCATATCACCGGTCAGAGCCAGAGTTCCCGCCCCGCCTTTTGGAACACCGCCGGGTGTTCTCTCGCAGCTACCCGCGTGCTGGGTGCCCTCGGCGTAAACGTGACCATGTGCTCCGGCCAGCCAGACCTTGGTTCCCACACCGATCACATCGTAATATGGATCGTTAAGCAGCGGCGATAATTGACCCGCGGAGCAGTAATTCGCGTTTTTCCTCTCAGGCTCGAGAATTCCCATGTAGGTATATATCGTCCGGTCCGAATCATTTATCCCCACATTATAGTTCTGGTAGCAGTTTCTCGGATTGACCATGATGGCCTGGTTAAGATCATTAATAGTAAAGTACGTGCGTAGCTCGCGCAGCGGGTAGCAGTCGGTCCCGTAAGAAAGCGCGAACAACTGAAGTTTTTTGCCCGCGACAAGGTCCTCAATCGCATGGCCGCCGCCGTAGCGAAACTCTCCCGGATGATACATATTGGCCGGATCTCCGTGCCGCAGTTGCGTTGCACCAAGATAAACATCGACAGCGGCAATGCCCGTATAGACAAGCACGTCCTCGACCCACGCTTCCGACATCCTGATTTTCGGTTTGGAATGACCGAAATTAAGAAAGCATCCGGAGGAACACATCGGCCCGAACGTCGCTGTAGTGACGACATCTACTTCTTTTGCCGCCGCCGCCAGTCCCTTCTTGTCAACGTAGTCCATGATTTCGTCCGCAGTCAGAACGACAGCCTTGCCCGACTCGATGCGATCGTTGATTTGTTCGTATGTTTTCATAATTCATTCGGCTCCATAAATCGAACTCTATATGGTCCGGCGTTATTGCATAAAAAGAAAATGTTCAATATATGTCTTCAGAACGGTCATGTCAATGCTGACTTTTTGGATATAATCACCTCAATTGAACAGGTGATTCTTCCATAAAACCGGCGTTCTTTCAGTCCGGGGATGAAAAATGGCTGGTTATGATCTTTACCTTCGAACCACAAAAACTTAAAATCGTATAGTATAATTAATTAAAGAATATGCGATAAGAAGACGAATCTTTTCTAAAGTACCGGAAACATTGAAGTCGGGATTTTAATAAATATCGAATGAGACCTAAAAAGACGAAAACTGCTTCAATACTCGTTGTTTTGCTCATTTACGTTGTAATTGCGGGCAATACATCCGGAGAGCTTGCGCTATGCATAGGCGCTGACGGGCACATAGCTCTGGAGCCGGCCAATCATGAACATTGTGAAAACCTTCCACACTTCGAGCAGAACGAATCTTCTTCAATGGTGCACGAACACGAAGAGCATCTGGAAAGTCCCCACTGCAAGCCCTGCATCGATATCCCGATTTTCATAGGTCCGACCGATAATCGACTTGTACTAAAACCGGCCAAACCTGATACGTACACACATGATTGTCTTTTAGAAATAAAAGCAATTTCCGATAATTCGCTCATACTGCCGGATGCACCCTTGCAGTTTTACTTAGCCAAGGATGAAAATCGCTTCTTAAGCTCCATCATTCTCTTAGTGTAGTCTAACAGAATCATTCCTGATTTGTATCGATAAAGCCTCGATAAAGGCCCCGCCGGGTTTTTGTCGGCAACCTTTAATTTCTCCAGCCGGAATCAATAAATTCCGCGAATATTTTTTGGGGAATTCCCTACATGTTAAATAAGAATTTGATATTGTTAATGATTTCATCGGCGATTATATTCTGCGGCTGCGGCCCTCAGAATCACAAGGCTGCTTCGCTTGCAGCAGACGTCCCGATAAAAGAGACGCAAACCGAACATCTGCCGAATAAAAAATACACAAACACCGCTCCGCCCGTACAACCAGACCAAGCCGGGGGTACTATCACTTTGCGTGACGCCGTGGCACTTGCATTGGTCAACAATCCCAAACTCAAAGCGTTCTCTCTGGATATAAGGGCTGCCGAGGCTCGAAAACTACAGGCCGGTCTCCTGCCGAATCCGGAAATTGATGTCGAAGTCGAGGAATTCGGGGGCACGGGCGACCGGGCCGGTTTCGATTCATCCGAAACCAGCATCCGGATCGGCCAGTTAATAGAGCTTGCCGATAAGCGTTCCAAACGAACGCATTTGGCAGATATCGAAAAAGACCTTGCCGAATTCGATTTCAAGTCCAAACGTCTCGACGTAATGGCTGATGTAGCCGGGGCGTTTGTTGATGTGTTAGCGGCACAGGAGCGGTTGAACCTTTCGAAAGAGCTGGTTGATTTGTCCGAAAAGTCCTACTCAACCATCGCCGAAAGAGTAAGGGCCGGTCAGGATTCTCCCGTCGAAGAGACGAAGGCAAAGATTGCTTTATCAAATACACAGATTGAATTCGAAAAGGCCGGCAATAAACTAATTTCAGCAAGGCACCAATTGGCGGCTACATGGGGCAGTTCGTATCCTGCTTTCGAAAAAGTCACCGGCGAATTCTACGAAATGTCACCTGCTCCCTCTTTTGAGGAACTGGCGGGCCTGATTTCACAGAATCCCGATATTGCCCGCTGGCCGGTAGAAGAAAATAAACACCGAGCCGCTGTCGAACTGGAGAAAGCCAAAGCCACTTCGGATATCAAACTCAGCGGCGGCATTAAGTATTTAGACGAGGGAGACGATTCGGCATTCATCGTTGGCCTTTCAATTCCATTTCCACTGTTTAACAGAAATCAGGGTAATATCCAGCAAGCCGTGTACGTGCTGGCTAAGACCGAAGAGCAGTATAAAGCAGCCCTGACAGAAATCAGGGCAAGTTTAGCCGAAGCATCGACGAAGCTTTCAAGCTCATTCAGCGAGATAAATATCATCAAGAATGATGTATTGCCGCTTGCCAGAAGTGCGTTCGATGCCACTAACCAGGGATACCGCAAAGGTAAGTTCGAATACTTAGTAGTATTAGACGCCCAGAGAACATTTTTCGAAGCCAGAGCAAAATACATCGAAGCCTTGGCCGGCTACCACAAAGCAAGGGCCGATGTAGAACGCCTGATTGGACAATCACTACCAACCCATAAAACAGATTAAGGAGTAAATAACATGAAAAGAAGACTGTTACACGGATTCGCGGCTTTGGCGGTTTTTGTCAGCCTGTCTGTGCTTCTGATGGGCCTGACGAGCCGGGGAGGTATACGATCCACAGCCCAGATAACCGGCGAGAGAGCCGATGAGCATGCAGTTGACGATCACGCATCTAATGATCATGATACCCACGCCGACGCCCATGAAGAGGATGCGCATAAACAAGAAGAAACTGACGAACATGAGCAAAACCACGGACCGGCATTGGATACTGACAACCGAGAGGCCCTGTTTGCAGCCCAATGTGAGCATGACACCGCAGTTGTTGAATGTGGAGAGTGCCGGTACGAGGTCGGTGTAGCAAAGATCGACCGATCACTGGCAAAAGGATTGCTCGATACTCAGGTTGTTAAGGAACAGACGTCTGCGGAGAACATACTGAAGCTGACCGGCGAGGTTCAACTGGATCTGGCCCGGGTTGTTGAAGTAGCGTCCGTTGGCAGTGGCAGAGTAGAGCGGCTTGACAAGATCCTTGGTGACAAAGTCACGGCTTCCGCCGTTCTGGCAATTATTCAATCGTCGGAATTCGGCCAGGCGCAAGCGGAGTTTCTTAAGTCAAAGGCCACTCTCGATCTGGCTCAGGCCACGTATGAGCGTGAGGAAGAGCTTTATAAAAAACAAATCAGCAGTGAAGCGGACTTTCTGGCTGCAAGTAATGCGTTCAAGTCAGCACAGGCTACAATGGTCGCGGCAACAAAGAACCTGCAACTGTTTGGGCTCAGCAAAAATCAGGTTGACTCATTCGAGCATCAGAAGACTAATGGAACTTTTGGACAGCTTGTTTTGACCGCACCCATCGATGGAATCATCACTGAGCAGAACATCGTACGAGGCAGACTCGTGGGCCCTGCGGACACACTGTATAAAATTGCCGATCTGTCCCGGGTATGGGTCTGGTGCGATGTGTATGAGAGAGATCTGGTCGCTTTGTATGAACGGATGGCTCTCGATCAACCTACTACCGCTGACATTCGCGTCAGTGCCTTCTCAAACGAAGTATTCAAGGGGATTGTGGACATGATCGGCAACGAGGTGAATCGCGAGACCCGCACAGTAAAGGTCCGAGTCGTCGCACAGAATCCCGCGGCCAAGCTGAAGCCGGGAATGTTCGCTGATGTGCGCATAGGATTGTCTCAAAATCAATCTGTCATTCGCATTCCCGAGACGGCAGTTATGTCCGACTCGGCAGACAGGTTTGTATTCGAGCATCTTAAGGATGATCTGTGGATTCGCCGCGATATTGTACCGGGTGAAACCAAAGACGGGCTCGTTACCGTTTTGAGCGGCCTCGAACCGGGCATAACAATCGCAACCAGGGGCGCCTTTATGTTCAAGAGTGAGGTGCTTAAAGAAAAGATGGGGGCGGGTTGTGCTCACTGAATGCAGACAGCCTTAATGATTTTTCGAGGGAATAAACATGCTCGACTCAGTTTTACAGCTTATATTGCGCCAACGGCTCTTGACATTACTATTCGGAGCGATCCTCCTGGTTCTCGGCTCGTTCGCATGGTTGAATTTGCCAATCGATGCGTTCCCGGACGTCACCAATGTGCAAGTGATGATTCTGACCGAAGCCAAGGGATTCAGCCCGGAAGAAGTTGAACGTCTCGTTACCTTCCCGATAGAGATTCAAATGTCAGGCCTGCCGGATGTGCGTTTAGTCAGATCGCTTTCACAATCCGGGCTCTCCCAGGTCGTCGTGATCTTTGAGGACGATGTGGACACTTACTTCGCCCGGCAACTTGTGTTCGAACGTCTATCCCTGGCCCAGGAGAAATTGCCCGATGGCCTAGAGCCTGAGATGGGGCCGATCTCAACGGGGCTGGGTGAAATCTACCAATATACTGTCGAATCGGGCTTCTATTGTCCTAACCACAAACAGATCTGGTCGAGAGATGCCGCCCGGTGTAAAGAGTGCGACACAGACATGGTCGCCTCCGGCTACGATCTGATGGGATTGCGGACGATCCAGGACTGGCTTATAAGCCCTGAATTGAGGAGATTGCCCGGCATTAATGAGGTCAACAGCATGGGCGGTCTCGTTCGCCAGTATCACATTATTGTGGACCCGGCCCAGCTGCTTAAATATGACATTCATTTGCACGATATTCTTGCCGCAGTCTCAGCGAATAACGGCAACGCTGCTGCGGGCTTTATTGTAAAGGACTTCGAACAGATCAATGTCGTCTCCAAGGGCCTGCTCATGAACACCGAAGATATTGCAAACATCGTGCTAAAAGCTTCAGACGGTACCCCGGTGTTTGTTCGTGACTTAGCGGAAGTCCGCGTGGCTCCCGGAGTCAGGACCGGCGCCGCCAGCAAGGCCGGTGAAGGCGAGACCGTCGTCGGCATGACAATCATGCTCAAGGGTGAAAATTCCAAGCTGGTAGTTGACCGGGTCAAGCAGGAAATTCCCCAGATACAGAAATCGCTTCCGCCGGGCGTTCGCATCAATCCGTTCTACGACCGCACGGATTTGATACAGGCCTGCATTCGCACTGTCTCCAATGCCCTGGCTCAAGGGGGACTGTTTGTAGTTATTGTGCTGTTTCTCCTGTTATGGGATATCCGTGCGGCATTGACCGTGGCCTTATCGCTACCGCTTACAGCAGCGGCTACTTTTGTTCTGATGGGCTGGCGAGGCGTTACGGCCAATTTGATGAGTCTCGGCGGTCTGGTGATTGCCATAGGTATGATCGTGGATGCGTCCATCATCGTTACTGAGAACATAGCCCGCCACATGAGTGAAAAAGCCCGGCATGGCGTCAGTCGATTTGACGTTGGTCTCGCTTCGGTACGTGAAGTCGTTCGGCCGGTGATCTTCGCCGTGTTCATCATGGTGATCGTTTTCGTGCCGTTGTTCACACTGCAATCGCTGGAAGGCAAGATGTTCAAGCCGTTAGCGTTGACCATCTGTTTCGCTCTGTTGTCTTCGTTGGTCATATCGCTTACCGTAGTGCCGGTGCTGGCCTCGATGATTACCAAACACGTGCAAAAGGGAATCCACAGCAATCCTCTGGTGCGTTTCTTTCACGCCGTTCACATGCCGGCGCTCAAGCTGGCCCTTAAGGGCCGATGGATTACTGTTGCTATTGCGGGAGCTTTGATGCTGGGCTCGATCTCAATGTTCAGGCAGCTCGGTACGGAATTCTTGCCCCCTCTTGATGAAGGCGCTATCGCTATCAATATTGTCAGGTTGCCTACGGCAGGACTTGACGGATCGGTGATTCAGGCCCGGAAAATTGAGAACCATTTGATGGAGCGCTTTGCTTCTGAGATTGAGACCATAGTGTCGAAGACAGGACGGGCCGAAATATCCGAGGATCCCATGGGCCCGGAGCAGACTGACATGATGATCATGCTCAGACCGCGCTCTCAGTGGACCGCAGCGGCCACGAAAGAGCTGCTCGTGGAAAAGATAGAACAGGAACTGGGGGCTTTTCCCGGCATCCGGCCGGCCTTTTCGCAGCCTATTGCTCTGCGAGTGAATGAACTGATTAGCGGCATCAAATCTGATGTTGCGATCAAGATTTTCGGTGATGAAATAGATGTTCTGCTCGAAACGGCCGAGCGTATTGCTCCAATCATCGCCGGGATAGAAGGTGCCAGGGATGTGGCGATTGAACGGGTCAGCGGATTCTCACAATTCGAGGTGGAGCTGGACCGCCGGGCCATGGCACGTCACAAGATCAATGCAGAGAATGTCAACGACCTGTTGGAAGCAGCCATCGCAGGCAAATCCGCCGCCACTCTATACGAGAATCTGTGGCCTGTTGATATCGTGGTACGGCTGCCTGAGTACGTGCGCCGCGGTGAGGAAACGCTCAAGGCCATCCTGATTGCAAGTCCGATGGGTTACAGTGTCCCCCTTTCCGAGGCGGCACACATCAGACAGGTTGACGCCCCGGCAAGGATCACCCGCGAAGATTCACGAAGGAGACTGATTGTCGAGTGTAATGTTCGCGGCCGAGACATGGGCGGCTTCGTTGCACAGGCACAAAAGGAGCTGGCCGAAATCGAACAAGGCTTGCCAAGCGGGTATCGCCTGGTTTGGGGCGGTCAATTCGAAAATCAACAACGCGCGATGAAAAGTCTGTCCATTGTCGTACCTATCGTACTTTTGTTGATTTTAGTCCTGCTGATAAGTGCATTAGGGTCGCTTCGCAGTGCCGCGCTGATTATGGTGAATCTGCCCTTTGCCGTGGTCGGAGGGATCGCGGCCATGTATTTTCTGGGGATCCATCTGAGCGTTGCCGCCACAATTGGATTCATCGCGGTCCTGGGGGTGGCCGTACAAGATGCCCTGGTTCTGATCAGTTTCTGCGACCAGCTTCGTGCAAGAGGTATGAAAACACTTGATGCAATCTATGAAGCCTGTTTACTTCGCATAAGACCGCTGGTTATGACTACAGCGACAACTCTGCTGGGATTGTTGCCCATGCTATACGCAACTGGATCGGGTTCCGAAATCCAAAAACCACTGGTAGCAGTGATTTTTGGGGGAATGATAAGCTCGCTCGTGCTGGAATTAATCGTACTGCCGGTACTGTATGCTTTGGCTCATGGATATGAAACTAAATCAGCTTAATAAATTTAAAATTTTAGTTCAAAATACAAGAAGGTCGCTGAAGAACGAATAAAAGATGGTGGAAATTATGCTGAGTTCTCGGATTAGGAGTTATAATCGACGGATTTGTATCTTCCACTTTATTGACTTTAATAGTAATATCCACACTTTATGAATGGGCAAATGCCAATAAACAGCCCTTATAAATACCGCAAAAGCTTTTTTTACTATAAAAGAACAAAATTGTTACCCCGGTAGTAGATAGCGATAATATAATAATTGTGAGAAATCTATCGTTTTGTGTCTGAGAATATGCTGGGTAATCATACCCGGAGCTTGTAAAGCAATAAGGATAAAAGAAATTATACAACCAATTTAATCATCCCTCCTCAAGCTCTATGTTTATCCTGCTGTTGCAGTATTCTTGAGAGTTTAATCGAATAACTTATTGAGAGTCTATTATGTATTCAGATTATATTCGTAACGTTGCAATAATTGCCCATGTAGATCATGGCAAAACAACGCTGGTCGACCAGCTCTTATATCAATCCGGGATGTTTCGAACCGAAGATCTCGATAAGCTGGCCGGCGGCGAGCATGGATTGATTATGGACTCGAATCCGCTCGAACGCGAACGAGGCATAACAATACTCAGTAAAAACTGTGCTATTAACTACACGGATTCCGAGGGCAACGAATACAAAATTAATCTGATTGACACGCCCGGACACGCTGATTTCGGGGGCGAGGTCGAACGAGTGCTTAAAATGACCGATGGTGTGCTGCTGCTGGTTGACGCGTTCGAAGGCCCCATGCCACAGACAAGATTTGTGCTGACCAAGGCATTGGAGCACAAACTTCGCCCGATTGTCGTGGTCAACAAGGTGGACCGGGAAAACAGCAGGCCGGATGATGTCGTCAATGAAGTATTCGATCTGCTCGTTCAACTCAACGCTGACAATGAAGCGCTCGATTTTCCTATGATATACGCATCAGCCAAGGAAGGATGGGCCACAACAGACATCGAGATTAAAACCGGCAATATGCAGGTAATATTCGATACCATTATAAACAAGATTCCTTCGCCGCAGGTAAATAACCAGGCGCCTCTGCAGATGCTGGTAACCAGTCAGGAGTATTCGGATTACCTCGGCCGGATTGCCATAGGCAGAGTTTTTGCCGGACAGATAAATGAAGGCCAGAGAGTCACAGTAATCGATTCCGAAGGCCTGCATACACAGCAAAAAGTCATGCAGATTCACCAGTTCTACGGCCTCGGCCGAAAACGGGCTTCGAGCGTTCAGGCCGGTGATATATGCGCGATATCCGGGCTCGATCCGGTCGAGATCGGCGACACTATCGCCTGCGCGGATAAACCTTCGAGGCTTGCAGTTATCTCCGTTGACGAGCCGACCATGACAATGACCTTCCGGGTCAACAATGGGCCCTTTTCCGGTAAAGACGGCAAATACCTGACAAGCAGGCAAATCGGCCAAAGGCTTGAAAAGGAGCTCCAGCATAACGTCGCATTGAGAGTCGAGGCTGGCAAGACGCCCGAAGAATTCAATGTCTCCGGAAGAGGGCTGATGCATCTCGGGATTCTGCTGGAGAACATGAGGCGTGAAGGCTATGAGATTTGCGTCGGCAAGCCGAACGTCATCCTGAGAATCGTCGAGGGCATACGTCACGAACCGATAGAATTGCTCGCCGTGGATTGTCCGCTGGATTGCCAGAACTCGGTAATGAGCCTTCTGGGCGAGAGGAGAAGCGAAATAATAAAAATTGACAATAAAAGCGGAGCAACTGATTTTATTCATATGGAATTCATGATACCGTCGAGGGGTCTGTTTGGCCTTCATGCCCGGGTAATGAACGCTACTCGCGGTAGAGCAATTATACACCATACGTTCGAAAGATACGAGCCGATGCGGGGAGCCATACCCCAGCGAAAAGCCGGTGTCATGATTGCCACCACAACAGGACAAGTCACCGCTTATGCGCTGGATGCGTTATATGACCGGGGCATTTTCTTCGTCGAGCCCGGCGAAAAAGTTTACGCCGGTCAGGTCGTCGGTGAGCACTGCAAGGAAAACGACATACCGGTAAATGTGGTCAAAGGCAAGCAGCTTACAAACATCCGTGCCGCAGGTAAGGACGATGCCTCTAAAGTAAGGCCGGTAAGAAAAATGAGTCTCGAAGTGGCCCTGGAATACATCCAGGAAGACGAGCTTGTCGAGATATGCCCCAATTCTATTAGAATCCGAAAACAACTCTTGAAAGAAGCCGACAGGCGCCGCCATGCACGCCGTTAATATGGCCTGTAGGATAATTTCACTGACTAATTCCCGAACCATCTGCCGGCTGATACGGCAAATTGAACAGCAGTCCTATGGCCTCAAACGAACTTATGGAAAAATAATTGCACTAATTCACCAAAAGATGGATTTGAACTATCCGCCGGATTCTGTTATAATACCTTTCAATTCTAACCTCATACTATGATTAGGTCGTTCAGGAAGGATAAATGAAAAAAGTCTCATTAACTCTGCTTGTGCTGGCAATTATTTTAATGACCGGTTGGCAGATTTACAGCCGGCTCTTCGTGACGGACGTTAAGCAAAATCCCGGCCGGACAGCAGTCTCAGTGGCCGTCGAGACCAGGTCGATCTACAAAGATTCGATTCGCGATGTTGGCGTCTTTACCGGCTCTCTGGAGCCCAAGTCACGGTTCGACGTGGCGCCGAAGGTGGCCGGCTGGCTTAAGGAATTGCTCGTTGACGTCGGCGATCAAGTCGAACGCAATCAAATTATTGCCGTACTGGACGACGAGGAATTCGCACAGCAGGTCGAGCAGGCCCGCGCAGAGCTGCAGGTAGCAAATGCAAACGCCGAGAACTACGCCAACGATCTGGACATCGCAAAGCGAGAATACGAAAGGGCAAAGGCGCTTCGCGAAAAGCAGATCGCCTCGGCTTCGGAACTGGACGTATCAGAGGCGTCGTTCAACGCCAGCCAGACGAGATACAAAGTCTCGCTCGCCCAGGTGACCCAGAAAGAAGCGGCTTTGAAAACGGCTCTCGTCCGGCTATCTTATACGAAAGTTCAGGCCTTCTGGGAGGAAGGCGACCAGGCACGTGTTGTGGGTGAGCGATTCGTAGATGAAGGCGAGCTGCTTTCGATCAATCAGCCCATAGTTTCGATCCTTGAAAACAACCCGCTTACGGCTGTCGTTTATGTCATCGAGAGGGACTACCCAAAAGTCACGATAGGCCAGCAGGCAATTATCAGCACCGACGCCTATCCCGGCAGGACTTTCACCGGCAGCATTACCCGGATAGCGCCAATGCTGAAGGAAAGCAGTCGCCAGGCAAGACTCGAAGTGGAGGTTCCCAATCCCAACCTTTTGCTCAAGCCCGGGATGTTCGTCAGGGCCAGAGTCGAATTTACAAGGCATGAAAACGCCACGCTGGTTCCACTTGGCGCTCTGGTCAGAAGGGACGACAAAGAAGGGATTTTTATCGCCGATACGCAAAATTTCAAGGCCCGTTTCGTTCCTGTGGCCACAGGTATAATCAACGGTGAGATTGTCGAAATCGCAGAACCACAGATTTCAGGCCTGGTCATTACAATGGGCAATCATCTTCTCGAAGACGGCTCGGATATTACGCTGCCCAAATGAAAAATCAAATATCAAACATCAAACATCAAAATGGCGGAGTCCGGCAGCCCGAGGCTGAGGGACGACTTCTTCAATTTTACATTTTGCACTTTGATTTTTGCATTTGCTGTGAAAGGGATTCCCGATGAGAATCTCACGCTTCGCGGTCCACCGGCCAATCTTCACGATTATGGTGGTTTTGATGGTCCTTCTGCTCGGTACCATCTCGCTGCTGAGGCTTCCCATCGACCTGATGCCCGATATTTCGTACCCGACCCTAAGTATCTCCTGCTCCTACGAAAACGCCGGGCCCGAGGAAATCGAAGAACTCATAACCCGCCCTATCGAACAGGCCGTCAGCGCCGTGCCGGGAGTCGAGGAGCTGACCTCGGTCTCGGTCGAAGGACAGGGCACGGTTCGGGTGACATTCGCCTGGGGAACGGATCTGGACGCCGCCGCGAACGATATTCGAGACCGCCTTGACCGTATAATCGACCACCTGCCGGAAGACTCAGAAAGGCCAACCCTTCGAAAATTCGACCTCGCCAGCTTCCCTATTTTGATTCTCGGCGCTTCGAGCAACCTGGATCCCGTCAAAACACGTCGGATTATCGAAGACCAGGTACAATATCGGCTCGAACGGGTACCGGGCGTGGCAGCGGTCAATGTCCGCGGAGGTCTCGAACGAGAGATACACGTCGCTCTGGATCCGGCAAAGATAAACGCGCTGGCCATACCGCTCGAATCCATTATCGCCCGCATACGCGAAGGGAACGTAAACATACCTGCCGGAACAATCGAAAAAGGCAATTTCGAAATCACCATCAGAACGCCGGGCGAATACACCAACCTAAAGCAGCTCCAGGATACCGTCATAGCAGTCAGGCAGGGCGCGCCGATTCAATTGAGGGAAATAGCTCTTGTCGAGGATTCCTGGACGAAGATTACCCGGATTGTCCGCGTCGATGGCGTGCCGGGAATGTGGATGTCTATCAACAAGCAGTCCGGCAAAAATACAGTCGAGGTCGCCCGCGGAGCACTCGCCGAGCTCGAACGCATCAACCGCGATATCCCGCAGATTAAAATCATACCGATTATCGACACTTCCGATTATATCCAGCGCTCTATTACCAACGTCGGCACCTCCGCGATCTACGGCGGAATGCTCGCTATTGTCGTGCTGCTTCTGTTTCTGCGCAATTTTCGCAGCACCATCGTTATTGCTACCGCTATCCCGGTTTCGATTATCGCCACTTTTGCGCTTCTGTATTTTGGCAACTTTACACTGAACATCATGACGCTCGGCGGCCTGGCCCTCGGTATCGGCATGCTCGTCGATAACGCTATCGTCGTGCTCGAGAACATCTTTCGCATGCGCGAATCCGGCGACCCGCTGGAAAAAGCCGCTGTCAACGGCGTCGAGGAAGTCACCGCCGCGGTTATCGCCAGCACGCTGACGACCATGGTGGTTTTCCTGCCGCTGATATTCGTAAGAGGGATGTCCGGAGTGATGTTCAAGCAGCTTTCAATCGTAGTCAGTTTTGCACTGCTGTGCTCGCTCGCTGTGGCACTTACTTTGGTTCCGATGCTTTCGGCGAGAATCCTGCCCGCTGCGGCGACCGATGATAAGTTCAGGCACACTTTTCGGGGCAGGGTATTCGAAATGAGCGGGCGGTTCTTCAAAACCATGGAGAACGGCTACAAAAAATTCCTCCACTTTGCTTTGGCAAACCGCCCCTTCGTCGTGGTTATTGCCGTGCTGATGCTGACGGCAAGCCTGATGCTCACCCCATACATCGGCGTTGAGCTTATGCCCAGCACAGATGAGGGCGAAGTCAGAGTAGAAACCGAGATGCAGGTCGGAACCAGACTGAATCTGCTGGACGAAAAAATGAAGGTAATCGAGAAAATCGTCTATGAATCCGTGCCTGAAATAAGCAACACCGTGACAACAGTCGGCGGCTCACGATGGCGGGGTCAGGGAGGCCATACCGGCCAGGTTCGCATATCGCTCAAACCTCAATCCCAGCGAATCAGGTCGAGCGAGCAAATCTCCGACGACCTGCGCCGAAAGCTAAGCGCAATACCGGGCATCATCGTCCGAACACGCGCAGGACAGGGACTGTTCCTGCTTCGCATGGGCACCTCGGGGGCCGACAGGGTTCAGGTTGAGGTTCGCGGCCACGACCTGGAAATGGCCGATAAACTGGCCGAGCAGGTCAAAGAGATTGTCGAATCGGTCGAGGGCATTACTGACGCAAGAATCAGCCGGGAGTCGGGCAGTCCGGAAGAGCTTATTCTCATAGACCGCCAGAAAGCCGCTGATATGCACCTGACCGTTTCAAAAATAGCAAACGCCCTTCAGACAATTATCTCCGGAACCAGGGCCGGCTACTACCGTGAAGCCGGAGACGAATTTACAATCCTTGTAAAACTTCGTGACGCCGAGCAGATGGACCTGAGAGACATTCTCGATTTGACGATAACAAACTCGGACGGCGAGCCGGTCGTCCTCAGAAACGTCGTAAACGTCGGGCCGCGACAAGGCCCCGTAATCATCGAACGAAAAGACCAGGAACGCCTTGTAAACGTCACAGCGGATATTAGCGGGCGTGATATGGGTTCGGTCTTAGCCGAACTAAGCGACCTGCTTCGAAATGTCCCCGTTCCGCCCGAATTCAGTATCACCTTCGGCGGCGACTACGAAGAGCAGCAAAAATCGTTTCATGAGCTCCTTTTGAGCTGCATTCTGGCAATTATCCTGGTGTACATGGTCATGGCCTGCCAGTACGAGTCACTGCGAGATCCATTCGTCGTGATGTTTTCAGTGCCCCTGGCCGGAATCGGAGTAATCGTGATGCTCTTCCTGACAAAAACAACGTTCAACGTCCAGTCGTTCATCGGATGTATCATGCTCGAGGGAATTGTCGTCAATAACGCGATTCTTCTCGTGGACCACACGAACATGCTTCGCCGCAAGGCCGGCATGGCCCTTCGCGAAGCCATTGAAGAAGCAGGTCGAAGGAGGCTGCGGCCGATACTCATGACGGCCACCACAACCATCATCGGCCTGATACCGCTGGCTCTCGGGCTCGGCGAAGGGGGCGAGGCTCAGGCTCCGATGGCACGAGCCGTAATCGGGGGACTGCTCAGCTCGACACTTATTACGCTCGTGTTTGTCCCCGTGGTTTACTCGATTTTCGAACGTTCAAAGCCGGGAGCAACATCCGCCGGAAAAATAGAAACGGCAAACAGCACAAGTTAAATAATATCGAGAAAATGCCTGCATTATTAAAAAAACTGGTCATAATATTCTTTGCCGCCCTGCTGTTGTGCTCGTGCGAGTCAGAATATACGACAAATTATTCCACTAATAGCGAGACTTCGCCCAAAGTCACCACAACTGAGCAGCAGCCTGAATCATCATCCGCCGGGCCCGCCGATGTAAACAACGCCGCCGAAGGCCCGCTGACAATCGGAATCCACGAGGCGATTCTGTTGGCAATGGAGAACAACCAGTCACTAATCGTCGAAAGAATGAATCCTGAGATACAGCAGACTTTTGAGCAGGAAGAGCTTGCAATTTTCGACCCTATTATCAGCCCTGAAGTATCCAGCAGAAGGTCCGTTGGCGACAGACTTTCACGCGCCGGCTTCAGTACCGAAAGCCAGATAGTGGATACGATTAACGGCTCTATTTCTCTCGACAAACTCTTTCCCTCCGGCACAACACTCAATCTCGAAGGCAGCACAAGCTATACCGATTCGTCCCTCTACAGCGACACTTTCACTGCCAATCGTATCGGCTTTAGCGTCACCCAGGCGCTTATGCGGGGAATGGACGTCCGCGCCAATATGGCCCGCGTAAACCAGGCCCGGCTCGACACGCTCATATCGGAGTACGAGCTGCGTGGCTTCACTGAGACAGTACTCGAACAGGTCGAGTCCAAGTTCTGGGATTATGCCCTCGCCCAGCGACAAATCGATATCTATACCGACTCGCTGAACCTCGCCGAAAAGCAGATGACCGAGGCCGAAGAGCGAATTAAAATCGGCGACCTTGCAGAGACCGAACTGGCCGCGGCACAGGCCGAGGTAGCACTCGGTCGAGAGAACCTTATAAACGCACGAAGCACCCTGGCAAAGGAACGACTCGACCTGCTGAGACTGCTGAATCCTTCCGGCAACATCGACTGGGACAGAGAAGTCATCCTGCAGTACGACACGTCACCGCCGGACGTCCGGCTCGACAACGTCGAACAGCACGTCCAGCTTGCCCTGCGGATGCGACCCGACCTGAATCAGACCAGGCTGGAGATAAAACGCGGCGACCTCGAAGTCGTACGGACCAAAAACGGCCTGCTGCCGAGACTGGACACTTTCATATCGCTCGGCAAGAGCGGCTACGCCGACACCTTCGACAGGGCGCTGAGCAATATTGACGAAGACAGCTATGATGTCACATGGGGCCTTGTTTTCGAAGACGCGCCCATAAACAGAAGCGCCCGCGCCAGCTATACCCGCGCCATCGCCAGCAAGAAGCAGCTTCACATGGCCCTCGAAAACATGACGCAGCTCGTCCAGGTCGACGTACGCTCGTCGTATATCGAGGTGACACGGGCGCAGGAGCAGATTTCCGCAACCACCGCCACACGCAAATTCCAGGAGGAAAAACTACGAGCCGAGACCGAAAAATTCCGCGTCGGCAAATCCACCTCACTGCTCGTCGGACAGGCCCAGCGTGACTTCGTCGCCAGCCAGATAGCAGAGATACAGGCCGTAGCAAATTATCTAAAAGCGATGGTGACACTCTACAGACTCGAAGGCTCTCTCTTGCAGCGCCGAGGCCTCGCCGCCCCGGGCACCGACCCCGTCACTCTAAACGAACAGGAATAATTCAAACAGGAGCAGTAAACATTATGAGTAAAATCGCCTTTAGAATCATCGCCGCATTAGTCATATTTTCTCTGCCGACGCTAAGCTGCACAAGTTACGACAGCAACAAACCGGTCCGCATTGATAATTACCGTGAAACGATCCGCATTGCGTGTATCGGCGACAGTATCACCTACGGCTATTCGATTAAAAACCGCATCAAAGATAGTTATCCGGCACAATTGGGAAGAATGCTCGGTGACAAGTGGCAGGTTCGTAATTTCGGCGTCAGCGGCGCAACCCTGCTAAAAAAAGGCGACCTGCCCTACTGGAACCAGCAGGCCTTCAAAGACGCCCTGGCCTATAATCCAAATGTAATCATCATAAAACTCGGCACAAATGACACCAAGCCGCAAAACTGGAAATTCAAAGACCAGTTTGCAGCCGATTACTCAGATATGATCGACCGCTTCGCCGAGTTGTCCAGCAAGCCACGCATATGGATATGTAAGCCGGTACCTGCCTATGGCGAGAGATGGGGAATCAGCGAAACAATAGTTAAAAATGAAGTCATCCCCCTGGTCAAACAGACCGCCCGCAAAAAGACCGTGCCGGTCATCGACCTTTACGAGCCGCTTAGTAACAAGCCGGAACTGTTCCCCGACCAAATCCACCCCAACGCCGAAGGGGCATACGATATCGCTAAGGAAATTTACGCTACTCTTACAGGTAAGACCTGGACAGCCAAATTCAAGCCTACCCCCCTGCCGAAGGTGCTGAGCATCGGTGATTCCATTTCTATCGGATACTTTAAGCCTCTGCAGGAAAAGCTTAAAGATATTGCTATAGTACAGCACCATAAAGGCAACGCCCAGCACACTGCTAATGGACTAAAAAAATTAGATCAATGGCTGGGCGACACTCGCTGGGATGTCATTCATTTCAACTTCGGCCTGCACGATTTAAAGTACGTCGATGCACGCGGCAAAAACACATCCGTCGAAACCGGCAAACAGCAAATACCCATCGACCAGTATGAGCAAAATCTCGATAAGATTGTTACACGGCTGAAAAAGACCGGCGCAAAATTAATTTTCGCAACGACAACGCCCGTGCCGGATGGAACTGGTTTCCGAGCTAAAGGCGACGCCGCAATATACAATCGTGCCGCCGAAAAAATTATGAAAAAGCATGGAGTCCAGATTAACGATTTATACTCATTCGCCCTGCCGCGATTAAAAGAGATTCAAAGACAAAGCAACGTCCACTTCTTCCCGGAGGGCTCGGAACAACTCGCCGAACAATGCGCAAATATCATTCTCAAAGCCCTCGAAGACCAATAATATCTTTGCCACCTTTGTCATTCCGACCGGAGTCCCCAAGGGACGAAGTGGAGGAATCTATTAAAAACAGTTTTATACCAATTATGATTAATATCTGCGCCCCTGTCATTTCGACCGGAGGGCCACAGAGTGGCCCGAAGTGGAGAAATCTATTAAAACAGATTCCTCGACTCCGCTTCGCTACGCTCTCCCTTAGGGACGCCTTACGGTGGGAATGACTCAAATAAGCACATTTATTTTGGTACAATAGATTTATATTATGAATGATATAAATATCGAAATAGTAAGTTGGTCTGAAAAGCAGGCCGAGATTACTTCGGTCCGGCGGGCGGTGTTCGTCGAAGAGCAAAACGTCCCGGAGAGCATCGACTTTGACGGCAGCGACACCGACTATATCCACGTTCTGGCAACGGACAAAAACGGCCGCCCTGTCGGAACGGCAAGGATAAATCGCAAAGGAAGAATCGGAAGAATGGCCGTGCTTAAAAACTATCGCAGGCAGGGTATCGGCAGAAAAATGATACAGGCTTTAATGGACTACGGCAGGAAAAATTCAATTACAGATTTTTACGTATCCTCCCAGATTACCGCGATTGGCTTCTACAAAAAAATGGGTTTCGAGCCGTTCGGCGAAGAATTCATCGAAGCAGGAATTATGCACATCAATATGAAACTAAAAAATTCACCAAAATAACACGCTTGCCGCCGAGAACATAAAAAAAGCCGTGAACTTCCTAATCGCCCAAAAGAGACACTAATGTTACAAACTGAGCCTAAGAGCAATGATTACAATCCTTTTAGGCCAAATAATAGGATAATCTTTTGATTTTGATTGAATCATTTATTGCTCATTTGCAACGCGAGTTATATTCCCTATCAAACATTTCCTCTCAGACCAAAAAGCCTTATCAAGAAATAAGATTAATTTTATTCTCGCTCGACTAATCGTAGTATTAAGTACAAGCTGACCCACGGGTATCTTTGAGTCTGTATAAAAAGGTCTGTGATGAGATGCCCCAGTTGGATGTTTCGTATCTGAAATGCTGAACAAAACCCAGTCCCATTCTCTGCCCTGTGCTTTATGTGTGTTAAGCACATCAACTTCATAAAACAGTTGCTCATCACGAAGTTTTTTTCGTATTAGATTAGCTTGGTTTATATAAGGTGTAAGTACAACTACAGAGGGTCGGTCATCCTCATTTGGATACTTTTCAGTAAAATCTCTGATATAAGAGACTATTGTATCAGCTTCGGAATAGTTTTCCCTATTCTTAGCATTTTTAACGTAACGAGGTTCGCAATCACAAACGTATAACTTTGTATCCATTTCTCCCCATCCCTGCAAGCCAATGTTATACACGTGAGCATCGAGTATTTTAGCCAACCTCTCTCCAAAACGATATGAGATCGTGAGTATTTTGGGTTTCAGGTGAGCTTCAGAGAGATTATGAATCTCCTCAAAATCACTTCCTAGTTCAAAAATATCTTCTAAAAAATGTGCACCCTTAGCCCAATACGACATTATGACACAATCGTTTTCATCCTCGCATATAGGTGGTAACTGTTTATTATCTCCCAAGAGCGCAATCGGACGCTTTAAACTTAATAGAGGGAGAATTTTAACTACAGGAGCATATGTGGCCTCATCGACAAATATCCTATCCACTGTCAAACTTGTATTCATTGAAAAACCAATAAAACCATCAAGGGTCATACCTATGACAGATTTCTTGCTCAGGTCCAACTCAAATTCTTTTTTCTTTTCCTCAAGTTTCTCAATTTCTTCTTCAATTACAGCTTTTTTTTCATCCATAGGAATTGTATCAAAAGATTGGAAGTGTAGTGTTAATTCCTTAAATCTAATGCTGGCTGTGTCAACTGCCTTATACAAAGACTGTATCTGCTTCTCACATGTAAGCAAATTCCTTTTTGCTGTATCCAGAGTAGAATGTTGTTTTGCAAGTTCCATTTGAGCAGTGTGCAAATTGCGCTCCGAATCCTTTATTCTCTGTGCTTCCTTACAAATAATAGTATTCAGTTCTTCATAACGGACCAATCTTTGATCACGTCTTTGACGAATAGACTGCAAGGTAGCTTCTATTTGTTTTAGATCGCCTTCAGTGTTATTAATCTTTGTATTCAGTTTTGTTGCTTTTTTGGTCAGAAATCTGCTAAAGAAACCAAGGTTATCAAGTTCATGTCTGTATTCAGATATTGTTTGCCTTTTCACAGTAGATAGGCTTTCGTTGCTCTCAATTTCGTTGTTCAGTTCAGGAATCCTCAAACTGTTGCTCTCTCGTTGCATTTCCAAAAGAGTTTCTTTTGCCCTCTCTAAGTCTTTCTCAACCATCTCTACTCGTCGTACTTCTGCCTCAACAAAGGTAGAAAGTCTTTCTATGAGACTCTGCTTCTGCGGAATGGTTTCTTCGTAAATCCTCAATTGGTCCCTGCTGTGTTCGATATCGAGTTCAAGTGTCCTTAATTCTTCAATCGCTTCGCGCTCAACTACCAGGTCTTTTATTCTTTTATTGAGTTCTCCAATCTCAGACTCGAACGCTCTTTGTTCACAGCATTCGGGATAACGATCAAGGAAACATTCTGAGGGAATTCCCAGTCTCGCTACCTTGTCCTTGGGAACAAGCTCTCTCGATATCTTGTCTTTGGATACAAACTCTAAGATAGATTCTAAAGCATTATCAACAGCAAGATTAGTAGATGCGAGAACAAGAGTTTTCTGTTCTTGATTTGATAGTGCATAAATCGCTTTAGCCAGAACGTGTTTTGTCTTACCTGTTCCCGGCGGACCCCATACGTACGATAAATCATTACAAAGAATTGTTTTGATAGCTGCCCATTGCTCCGAACTCGGAGGATCAGGTACTTCACTGATAAGCTTCTCTGCCGTTTCCCATTCGACTTTTTTTCGCACGTCCAGATTATCAAGACTAACAACTTGACCACCACGTTCTTCAAACCACTCAAGACAACGACGAATGAGCCATCGGAAATCAATAATAAGTTTTCCCCCGTTGGTAAGTGTTTCTCCTTGGGATAATTGTCCACCTTGACTGCTAATCTTCTCTTGAGAGGCCAGTTTAGTTCTGCCACTTCTCCTATCGTAGGATACTATATAGACTGGAATTTGCCTTGCTGGATCTTCTCTCGGCACGTAAACTGCACTAGAATCGGAATGTATGCGTAGACGACATGGCAAACGACATAGATACTGGTATTGAGTCTTTCCTTCAATGAGCAAAAGTTGTGGTATTTCTATCAGTTGATCAACCGTGTATTTATCAATTCCCCTATCGTTTTTCCTTAGGAAATCGAGATATTTTTCTGTGCTATTTCTTGCAGCCTGAACTATTTCTTGCACAGGGCGAAAAGGCACGTTTAATCCCCTTAATAATTATAACAACGATCTCTCTCTAATTATCAGATTGTTTTGTTAAGTTCAGTTCTTATTAACCGCACCATAACTATATTATAAAGCATAAATCAAAAATTCGGTCGCTCCTAAGTAAAATATAACTGTTTTTGTTAAATTTTCAAGCTAAAAATGATATTATGAGCGCCAAGAATCGAGTAAAGGACGCCGTGTAATGGAGAATTTTTTAGAAAGAGCTTGATTTTCGACAGAAATTTAGTATAATGGTAAACAAATAGAATTCAGAATACAGAATACAGGAGACAGAAGAAAGAAAAAATTAAAAAGGTAAAATCACTTATTAAAACAAGAATCCATGTTAATCTGCGTTTATCT
>Ga0180437_10000782_pt1 | contig 58187 bp, 50 predicted proteins | sample SS_ome_4_FD_132410 | JGI IMG/M metagenome (GOLD analysis project Ga0180437, IMG submission 132410) | Hypersaline lake sediment archaeal communities from the Salton Sea, California, USA - SS_3_D_1 metaG | ecosystem: Environmental > Aquatic > Non-marine Saline and Alkaline > Hypersaline >...
CGAATATTGTGCCCCTCGAAATAGGTGTCTACGGTCTTCAAATCACCGTTCTTGATATCTATGGAAACGAGCTCACAACTGCAATCACAGTGACCGTTGTAGCTGCTCCCCCAAATGATATGACACTATACCTCATTCTTGCAGTTGGCGCTGGAGTGATAATCATTACTCTTGTACTTGTAATCTTCATGAAGAAACAAACGAGATAAGAAAAATGAGGGAGTTCCGATTGATACTCCCTCTTCTATATCCAACAGAATGCAAAAATTGAACAAATATCGAAATAGAAAGAAAGAGGGATGGAAGGAGCGTGACAGGCGCACCACTGCGGGATTTGTTAGACTAAGTCTACTAATTACTTCGATTCAGCACCTTTCAGAAATTGTTCAAGTTGTTTGAGAATACCTAACATCTCGCATGTTGATTTTACATATTCAAAATCGAAACTTTCTAAATTTCTCTTAAGAATACCAAGAGCATCTCTTAGGTCCTGCTCACCTTGAAATAGGATCTTGTTGACAAAGGTGTCTTCTATTGAACCAATCCTCACTAATGTACCTAATAGATTGACTTCAATAGCTCTATCAAGAGTCATCCTATCAAAGGTTGAGTTTACTCCTTGAATATCAAGCCGAAGTAAAGTATCCTTGAAAAATGAGGTGCTATGAGAATTCTCTTTAAAAGCTGCTCTGATGTCGGTTGCAGAGGATAAAAACCCTCTTGAATTCAGAAAATCTACGAATGATGAGATCTGTTCATCTTCTATTTGCAATATAATATCAATATCCACAGTGGTTCGAGGAACACCATGGTACATTACTGCCACTCCGCCGACGATGACATACTGTATTTTATTCCTATTGAGATATTCACATACAAATCGGAGAATCTCAGGAAATTCTTCCACCTATCTATCACCTGCCACTCGTAGAGCTAATGCAGATAATTTCAAACCCATGAGTAGTGTTTCAAGACCTGTGTATTTTCTAGCTTCGATTGCTGTTCTTATCTGATCGAGGTCTCTCCTGTGCTTCACTTGATCTGCAATCGAGGTTTCCATATCATTCTCACACGCCACTAGTTACTATTCTACTCATATATTCTACTATTCACAATAAGGAAAGAAACGGGGATGGAATGAGTGCGTAAAGCACCTTCCGAATAATCCTGCTTAATTGGCACTATATATCAGAAATCATCTGAATTGTTATATATCAGAAATCATCTGAATCAGATACAGATTTCGCATGGAGGATTCAACAATGTTCGAAGTAGGAGGGAAACAAATTATTGCAAAACTGGGTGGACTTCTGTTCCTTCTTATACTAGCATCATCATTTTCATTAGATGTTACAGGACTATATGATATTCCACAACATGAACCAACAGAACTTGAAATGCAACACATCAATGCTCAGAATTTAAACAATGTGACCGACCTAGAACTGTTCATTGATAATCTCATATCACAACAAATGTCAACTTATCATATACGTGGAGCTCATATCTCCATAGTAAAAGAGGAGCAAATTTACTACTCAAATGGCTATGGTTTCTATCATAATGAATCTGGATCTCAACCTGTTTCTGCAAATTCAACTCTATTCATGGTGGCTTCGCTTTCGAAGGCTGTAACCGCAACAGCTATAATGCAGCTAGTTGAAGATGGGTTGTTAGATCTTGATGCGAACATCAATGACTATCTTGAAGCATTCCAAGTACCAGAAACATTTACTGATCCAATTACTATCACTCACCTCCTATCTCATACTTCAGGTCTCGAGAACACACTCGCACCTGTCTATGTGAACACAGCAGAAGAACTGCCTACACTGGAGGAAATCCTGATTACGGAGCTTCCAAACAGGATCACACCACCGGGTATTGCCGCGATGTACTCAAACTTCGGGTATGCTCTTCTAGGATACATTATGGAGGTCGTTTCTGAAACAACGTTTCAAGATTATGTACGCCGTGAGATCTTCAATCCACTCGGAATGAATAATAGTTACTTCGAACAAGAGCTGGTTGAATCAGGTCAAGAATATCGATCTCCAGGTTACTCCTATGATCTTGAGGAGGGATATATTGAGCGACCAATTGAGTTCTCGACAATACCTCCTGCAGCAGGTCTAATTACTACAGCAGAAGATTATGGCAGATTTCTTATTGCGCATTTGAATAATGGAACACTTCAAGGAAATCGAATTCTTGAAAATGATACTATTCAAATGATGCATGATGTATATTTCGAAGCACGACCGGACATGGATGGTGTCTGTTTCGGGTTCTATGAGCGAGATATGAATGGCCTCGATGGATTAGGTCATGGAGGAATAACCAATAGATTTCGTTCTACATCTTTCTTACTTACAGAAGAAAATGTTGGAATATATGTCTGTTATAATACGGACACAGCAGACGCCGCTGGGGCAGAACTAATAGAGGCATTTATGGACCGTTATTATCCTATGTCTGAAACTATCACACCGCTTGCTGGCTACGAGGAACGTGTTAATCGATATGTTGGAGAGTATATCAATTCTCATTATTACTTCTTAACCGCTCAGAAGATAGAGCTTCTCAGTACACGTTCATTTGAATACATGAAAGTGACTGCAAATTCTGACGGGACAATAAATGTCCAACGAGTTGGATCGCTCAGTGCCTCTGTGAGTTTCGACACTGATTTCGTGGAAGTCGAACCTGGGTTCTTTCTTGATGCATCTGGTGAGTCTAAACTCATGATTGCATTTCTTGAAAATGAGAATGGAGTAATAACACACCTGTATTTCAGTGGATTTCCACCGGAATCTTGGATACTAAGACCATCAATTGAATTTTCTTTGCTTAGTCTGATATTCATTCAAATCAATGCATTTGGGGCACTTCTATTTCTTCCATTATTCTTAATCATGGAATTACGATTTTTCTTGAAGAAGCGAAAAAATGAAAGAAACCACATCAGAGCCATTAGTCTACTGGGATTAGTTGGAATAGCAGTTTCTCTTGTTCAATTATTGAGTATGTTCATATTTTCTATTCCCACAATGGGAAGAATCCTACTTTTCATTTCAACAATTGTAATTGCTTTTCTGTTAGCATTAACTGTAATATATAGTCGGAGTAGGTATTCGTTAATTGATAATCATGGAACATTAATCAGGTTTGTTGCATCCTCACACTATTCTATTTCAATTCCTGTTTTTACGTTGATCAGTGATGGATTCTATGAATGGAAATACTTGACAACGCTTACTGGTATTCCAGCAACATGGACACAGATAATGTCAAGCTACCATTCAACAATGAATCTAATATTCATCTTACTGGCTACGTACTTGGTCGCAGTAGTAGTACTTGGTTTATTGGTAGGATTTTCGTGGACCCAAAAAGGAGGCTTCAATAGAACGTCACGTAGAAGCATACTCGAACGAGTTCTATATACTCTCTACTTCACCCTTTCACTAATCGTTGTCTGGATACTAAACCTGTGGAATTTCTTTGCGTTTATAGTTTAGAGCAATCTGGAAAGAAAGAGGGATGGAAGAAGTGTGACGAGCACACCCGAGCAGGGTTGTCAGACGCGGTCCGTTCGTTTTCGACCGTGCCTTCATCCGCCGCCGGTCACAAGCTCCTTCCCGACTAACTCGCGACTCTCAAAGATTGTAGCCTTCATGAGGGGTGTCTTTTTTGGCAGCCTCAAGCGTTTCATGTGCTGAATCATATAGTCCTAAGATACAGGTGGCAAAAATGCCAAGAATCAAGATAAACACACCGAGATAAATCAAGTTAACAAGTGGAGGGTAGATTACTAATGCTATAATACCAAGAGCAATTACTATGGCTGCCACTGCTATACATTTCTCCCACATACCCGTAATAGGAGATTGAGCACCAAGAGGAATCCTCATGCTTAAACCTCACAAAGTCAGATTCAATATGAAGATTGGAGTGAGGGGATTTAAACTCTAACAGAGGTTGATTAACACAGTCAATGAGATCTATTCAGTGTTTCCTCACTTGGCTTTTTCATCATCTATCCATAATGTATAGCAGAGTGATTACCAACTTTACTGTTGGAATCTGAGTTATAAAAGAGAAAGGTTGGAAGGAGGTGCGACCCGCGCACCCTTGCGGGGTGTGTCAGACCCGGCCCGTTTGTTTTCAGCCGCGCCTTCATCCGCCGCCGGTCACTAGCTCCTTCCTGACTAACTCGCGACCCTCATCGTAATAATGAAAGAATAGAAAAGAGAACTTACGATTAAATCCCAAGTATCTCTCGCGAGGATTATAAGTAATTGTGAGTAACAATCGGTGGAAGTGTCATAATTGGCTAACAACCTGATAATCGTAGACCCAGATATTATGTTAGGAAAACCTGTGATTGTAGGAACCAGAGTCACTGTAGAACTTATTCTGGAAAAACTAGCAGCTGGAGAAACGATTGACCAGATACTAGAAGATTTTCCACAAATCACACGTGATGGAATCTTAGCTGCACTCGCATTTGCCTCTGATGCTCTGAAAAATGTAACAACCTACCCTACAGGAGCTACCACAGAGTGAAATTACTTGCAGATGAGTGTATTGAAAGAAGTATTGTCAATCATCTAAAAGAAAATGGATTCGATATCTTTACAGTAGCAGAATTGACACCAGGAGCTTCTGATGATATAGTAATCAAATTGGCTAACAAGAAGAAATCAATATTAGTCACAGCAGACAAGGATTTTGGAGAATTGTTCTATAGACAGAGGAAACTCACCTATGGAATTATTCTCCTTCGATTGCACGGATTATCTAGCGAGAACAAGGCAAGGGTAATTGTAAAAACATTAAATGAACACAAAGACGAACTTCTTGGTTCATTCACTGTAATCGAACCTACTCAAATTAGAATACGCAGGGCTTCTACTTGAAAAGAAAGAGGATGGAAGGAGTGTGACAAGCACACCCGAGCAGGGTTGTCAGACTCGGCCCGTTTCGTTTACGGCCGTGCCTTCATCCGCCGCCAGTCACTAGCTCCTTCCTGACGATCTCGCGACCCTCATCGTCTACAATGACGAAATGAGCGCCGCAGGATAGTCAGCAGTCGTAGCACCGAACCACCATTTCGAGGAGGTTCAGTAGTCCTTCAGGGATTTCTTCCGACATAGTTGTTCACGTTTCCTTTTGTTCTTTATAATCATGAGGTATGGTCGTTTTCCTCCTAGGTCTTCACGAGTGGATCGGGGAGTTTCAGACTCTCGTGAGCCTTTTCCTCGAAGACCTGCTTGGCAGCAACCATCAGGCTCTTCTCGATTCCAGCAATGTTGTTGTTTGTCGCGACGATAAGATTGGCTTTTGTGAGCATTCCCTTCTCATCACTTGTATAGTTGTGAAGTAGAATTCCTCTCGGAGCCTCCACAAGTCCTACACCTTCCCCAGCTTTAGGTTCGACATCAGCAAGTTTCACATCTTTGCTGACGATCTCTGGGTCCTCTAGAAGTGTCTTGATCCACTCAGCAGCCTGGACCATCTCAACAATTCGTGCATAGTGGTAGGCAAATGTGTGATGTGATGGTCTTCCTACCAGCTCACGCATCTCCTTGAGAGCGGCATCAGCAAGTGGGGTTGCCATCTTGTCTGCAACATTACATCGTGCTAGCGTATTGGCACGCCAGATTCCCTCTGGGTATCCAGCAGGTTTGTAGTAGATATGAGTGGCATAACTATGCTTGGGGATGTGCTCTCCATAGTATTTCCTATAGTCTTTGGCTTCAAAGTCAGCGACTATTTTGCCATCTGGGTCCATCACTCTTGCAGTACCTTCGTAGATATCAAGAACACCCTTGTTAGCAAGACCGATATAGTAAGTTGGCGTGACAGCCACTTTTGTGACGACATCAATATAGTCAGTAACAACTTTCTTTGCCAGGTCTACAGTCTTGTGTATATTCTCAAGCATCTCAGGTACTTTGCCAAGCCAGAGGTCTCTGTCTTCCTCAGACATTGAACATAGCTGCCCACCAGGAATTGCAGTTGTTGGATGTATAGCTTTAGCACCTACAGTCTTTATGAGTTCCTGACCAAACTCCATCAGTTTGATGGCTTGCACAGCGACATCTGGTAGGTACTTTAAGACTGCAGCCACATTCCTCACTGAGGGGTCTGCAAATGGTCCAAACACAAAGTCTGGAGCAGCAAGGGCATAGAAGTGAATAGCGTGGCTTGAGAGTTGTTTGGCCTCAATCATGAGCCGTCGTAGCTTGACAGCTGCACGTGGAGGAGTAATGTCCCAAGCAGCCTCAACAGCCTTCACTGATGCAAGATGGTGTGGGATGGGGCAGATTCCACAGATTCGGGGAGCGATCCTTGGAGCTTCTTCCATCGGTCGACCCTCAAGGAATTTCTCGAAGAACCTTGTTGAGTTCACATTGAACTGCACATCTTTTACTTTTCCATCTGTTCCGAGCTTTAATGTGAGTGAACCATGCCCTTCAAGTCGTGTGACAGGATCTACTCTGATTGTTTTTTCTTCAGTCATTGGTGCTTGACCTCCTCGCGCTTGATTCGTATTTCTCCAAGGTTGCTAGTGGCATAATCAAAACGGTAGAACAAGCCCAGTGGGTCCTTTACCTGTTCTTTTATCTCTTCAGGCGGGAGAGGTGCATAAGTTCCAAGCATTCCCATTGAGTTGGCTCCATGGTCTTGCATAATTGGCGGAGGCGGACCAAAACAGCCTCTACAGGTAGCACCTTTGTTCACACACTGGCCCTCACACAATCCCCAGGTTGCTGAACCTACGCAGATGTATCCTTGTTCAAGAAGACATCTGTCAGGATCTGCAATCCCTTGATAGGGTCGGAGTATCTTCTCAATAGGAGTTTCTTTCTTCTCGCGATTACAGTAGTGACATACCGTATGTGGTGGCAATTCAATTGGCTCACCAGCTAGAAGCTTACTAACTGCTGTGAGAATCAATTTGGAAGTTGGCGGACAACCAGGCAAGTAGATCTCAAAATCGACAAAGCTGTTGTTTGGTTTAACAACAGGCGCGATACCTGGTAGGTTCTCACTTGGTACTTGACCACCACTCACAGTGGCATTCTCACGGAATTTTACGTCGTAACATTCCTCTATGTCAGAGAAGTTAGCTAGACCGGGAATCCCACCGAAGCAAGAACAAGACCCGAAGGCAATTAGGGTCTGACACTTCGCTCTCATCACTTTGAGTAGGTGAATGTCTTCTTCAGTTCGTGCCATGCCTTCATAAAGTCCAACAGCAATCGATTTGTCAGGATAGCTCTCCAGATGATGGAGTTTATAGTCAGCAACCGCTTGCCAGTATTTTATCTCGAGAGCTGGGAGAACTTCTGCCAGATGGAGATGAATATCAACAAGGCTTTGGAAGCAACCCCAACAGGAACTGCCTTGGCCCATAGCGATTGAAACTGGATCAGCCAAGCTTAAACCTCCTTCATCTTGTAGACCATCTCGTGATTGTCTTCACCTGCAACCTCAACCTGACCCCAACGGAGCATCCCCATAAGATTCCAAACAACAAGGTCTGTTTCAAACTTTGTTGCTTCAGCTATCTTGGATACTGATGCAGGTCCTCCATTGAGGAAGTCTTCAATTGTTTTTCGTTGCTTGCGAACATCACCGCGTTTCTGAGTAAAGAATCTACCAAACATTCTGCTCATTTCCAGTCCCTCCTTATTGGACCAAGTTTTCTCACCTGTTCGGTGAGTGTTCTTACACCATCTGCGAAAATCTGTGCCTCAGAAGCACTCGCCCATTGTAGTCTGACTCTACGTGGGTCAACTCCAGCCTGTTCAATGGCGGTCTCCATGAGAGCCCATCGGGCTCGAGCCTTAAGATTTCCACTTGTATAATGACAGTCTCCGGGATGGCAACCAGAAACAAGAACTCCGTCTGCACCCATATTCAACGCTGCCAAGATGAATTCTGGGCTTATACGTCCAGTGCAGTTCACTCGGAGAATTCTTGCATTTGTGGGGTACTGAATTCTGCTTGTGCCTGCCAGATCAGCTCCAGCATAGGAACACCAGTTGCAGCAGTACGCCATAATCTTTGGTTCCCATTGTTCTTGTGATTCTATGGTTTCTGTTGCTGTCGTTGATGATGATGTCATTCTTAACTACCTCCTTGTGCCTCTGGTGCAGGACATAGGAATGCCTCCACCATTGTTAGAATCTGATCGTCTGTTGAGTGATACATTACAATTGCACTACTCGGGCACGCAGCTGCACATGTCCCACAGCCATGGCATTTTGCCTCTGTCACGAAAGCCACTGGAGGGTCCTTAGTTTCATCCATCGAGATGGCAGTGTAAGGACATGCAGTCAGACATGTGTGACAGCTTGAGCAGAGTTCAGGAATGACATGAGAGACCGTTGATTCAATCTCCACTTCTCCCTGTGCCATAAGTCCTACCGCTTTTGCTGCTGCGCCACTGGCATCAATTACAGCCTCGGATGCATTCTTGGCTGCCTGAGCCGCACCTGCAATCATGACTCCCGCAGTGTGAGTAGTGAGAGGAGCCAGTTTGATGTGCTCGGGATTGAAGAAACCATCACCACTTCGGGTTAGACTGAACAGATGTGAGGTCTCTTCAACATCTTCAGGTGGAATCATGGCTGTTGCAAGAACAATGATATCAGGCTCAAACGAAAGATCTTCAGCAGCCAAGACATCGCGCCATGTTATCGTGAGTTTGCCTTTTTTCACGGTTACTTGAGGAAATTCATTCTGCGGGAACTTGCTGTATATGACATGTTTCTGTCGAGCCATACGATGGAACTCTTCATGCCCCTTGCCATAGGTACGGATGTCTTGGTATAGCACCAGAACTTCCTCAACACTATCTCTCAGGTCTGCTGCAGCCTTGGCTGTCGCAGAGCAACAGTGACGTGAACAATGTTCATGACCTTTAACACCAGGTAGTCGAGAACCTACACAACCGATGAAGACCATTTTCTTTACAGGTTTCCCATCACTTGGTTTTAGTAGTTGTTCACTTGGAGTAAGTTCTTGAAGTTCAGCCAAGGTGAGAATGTCAGGGGACTCACCATATGAATAGTAACCAAATGGTTTGAATGGTTCAAATCCTGTGGTTACGATTACTGTACCAACTTCGTATCTTTGCTCCTTCTGAGTCTTCAGATTCTTTACTGTGACTCCGAAGTTACCGATATAGCCATCAAACTCAGACACCTTGGAATCTGTTAGTATCGTGATTCGATTGTGCTTCTTTACATCACGAATGAGGGGTTTGATGATATCAGCACCAGACTCATCAGTGGGGAATAGATGAGTCCACTTGGCAACATTACCACCAAGTTTTGAGGTCTTCTCGATGAGTAAGACATCAAATCCTCGTTCTGCAATATCTAGGGATGCTCTAAGACCAGCAATTCCGCCTCCAACAACCATAGTTGTAGGTAGAACACTTACTTTCTTGACTGGTAGATTCTGCAACTTTGCGGCGCGTGCAACAGACATCCTTACAAGGTCTTTGGCCTTCTCTGTCGCTTTTTCAGGCTCCCTCATGTGGCACCATGATACGTGCTCACGAAGATTTACCTGATCGAAAAGGTATCTGTTTAGACCCGCCTCTTCGACAACTCGTCTAAATGTGGGTTCGTGCATACGAGGTGAACAACTCGCCACAACAACTCGGTTTAGGTTATGTTCAGCGATTTTATCCTTAATGAGCACTTGCCCAGCATCTGAGCACATGAACATCTCATCCGTTGCAAATACAACACCGGGTAATTTTGATGCCATTTGTGCTACTTCTTCAACGTTCACAGTACCAGCGATATTGTGTCCACAATGACAAACAAACACACCAATTCTTGGTTCTTCTTCAGATCCTGACATTTTGTTATTTTCCTCCACTAGACAGAATGATGGTAGCTTTCATGGCAGCTGCGCTACCTGCTGACACTGAGTCAGGGATATCTTTTGGTCCATCCGCACACCCGCAAACAAATACTCCGGGAATCTTAGTGACAGTTGGACCAAAGAATGAATGGCTAATTTCGATGTACCCATCATCCGTCTGATCTATACCTAATTTCTTCGCCATCGTATCCATTCCACTTGAGGGAATTACTCCAGGACTGATGACAACAAGGTCATGTTCAATCAGCCGAACCTTGGAGGTGACTGTATCCTCGACCTTTACAACAAGGTCATGGGATGCTTTCCCTTCCATGACTTCAGCAACACGACCTCTCACAAAGCGAACGCCAAAGCGACTCTTGGCCATTTCATAGAATTCCTCAAAGCCTTTACCAAATGCTCGTATATCAGCATAGTAAACCCACACTTCAGCTTGGGGATCATGTTCAAGAGCCATAACAGCATTCTTAATTGAATACATGCAACAGACTCGACTACAGTAAGGTACTCCCTTCTGAACGTCCCGAGCTCCAACACATTGAATGAAACCAATCGATTTTGGTTTCTTCCCATCACTAAGACGAACAAGGTGTCCATGTGTTGGTCCTGCTGCATTGATCAGTCGTTCAAATTCCATGGCATGAATGACATTGGGATATTGTCCATATCCAAGCCTTGGATATTGCGTGATATCGAAGAGTTCGAAACCCGTAGCAACAATGATAGTGCCAACATCGAGGGTGACGAACTTGTCCTTCATGTTCATATCGATTGCATTTCTTTCACAGACCTTCACGCATCTTCCACAATCTGTGCAGTTCTCCTTGTCAACTGTATAGATATGAGGAGTTGCCTGTGGAAAGAGTGCATAAATGGCCTTTCTAAAGCCAATGCCTTGGTCAAACTCGTTTGCTACTTCAACTGGACAATTAGCTTCGCAATCGCCACATCCAGAACACAAGTCCTCTCGAACATAGCGTGCTTTCCGACGAATTTTGACCTTAAAGTCACCAGCAGATCCTGTTACACTTCCTACCTCGGAAAGTGTCATCAATTGAATATTGGGATGTCTAGAAACTTCGCTCAACTTGGGCGTTAATATACACGCACTACAATCCAGAGTTGGGAAAGTCTTGTCAAGCATAGCCATACGGCCGCCAATCGAAGGAGATCTCTCTACGAGATAGACTTTGAACCCCTGATTGGCAATGTCTAGAGCGGCTTGCATCCCAGCAACCCCGCCCCCTACAACAAGTGCACTTGATGCCTTCTTAGTCATACCATATTCTCCTAATGCGCTTCAAGAATAGCCTCTGGGCTTATTTTATTCAGATGAATGCCAAGGGAGTTGAAATCAATTCCAATGGCAGGACCCAGAAACTGAGGTAATGTTATGACAGGGATCTTTGGTTTGTCATTAGATCCCTCTCCGAACTGAACCTGAGTCAGTTGAATGTCGCAGAACACGCATGCAGTGACGATGCCATCAGCATTTTCAGCTCTAATGTTCTCAATCTTGTCACGACCTATGGCATTGGCAACTTCTTCATCCATGGCGAGTAAGGGACCACCACAACAACGAGTTTTGCCAGTATAGTCAACTGGGATGCCACCCACAGCCTCAATTATCCTATCAATGATTGTGGGATTTTCTGCGTCGTCAACATGGACAATCTCCTCAGGTCTAGTGACGTGACAACCATAGTGGGCTGCGAGTCGTACATCTTTGTAGGGATTCACCACTGCAGATTTAATGGCATCATAACCGATGTCTTCTCTGAAAATCTGGAGTAGATGTTTCACTTCAACTGTACCAGTGTACTTCAAACCTTCCTCCTCCAAGATATCATTGACCTCGTTGCGCAGCTCTTTATTATTATCCAGCTCGTGCTTCACATGTTTGAGAGAACCAGAACAAGCTCCGCATATTGCCAGGATATCCATATCCATGCTTTCGGCAATTGCTAGAATTCTACCACTCATGGCAGAGTATGCAACATGATTGACTGATTCAATGTACTGAGCACCACAGCAGTTTGCATCTTTCATCGTTGTCAGTTTGACACCAAGTTTCTCTAGCACAACTTCTACAGCTCTCTCGTATGCAGGAAGTCGAACTGGTGTTGTGCATCCAGTATAGAGGATGAATTCCTTCACTTTGCATCGCCTCCTTTGAAGTACCTCTTCTTGATTTTCTTTGTGAATTCGTTATTCCATCCAAGATCTGGGTCAAGTCCAAGGTCAGAACGATCATCTTCTTCGAAGTCTGTATATGCATCATTGAGCATCCAACCATCCTCGAGGACTTTCTCAATCGTGTTTTGGAAAACGGGTGGAACATAACCTTCACGAGCAGCTATTTCTCGCACTGCTGTGAAAATCTGGGAAAGATCGACATCTTCTTGACATCTCTCTTCACAGAGTTTGCAGGTCATGCACAACCAAGGTAGCTCACTAGTCAACACTTCTTCACGCTTTCCGAGGAGGATCTTCTGGATTAGCTTTCTTGGCCGATATCTCTCAGTCATACTAGCGACCATACATGAAGCAGTGCACATCCCACATTGGATGCACTTCATAATGCCTTCACCACCAGGTTCTTGCTCAATCTCTTTAGCAAAGCCTGAGCTAGGTGCATGATTGATAGGTGATTCAGTTTTTGTTTGGTCAGTCATATTTCACCATTCTCCATTCTTTATTCTTCAACTTTCGATAGAATGATTGTCGCTCTCATTGCAGCAGCACTTCCTGCTGACACAGAGTCAGGAATGTCTTTAGGACCGTCAGCACAACCACAGACGAAGACCCCATCAATTGAAGTATCAACTGGTCGAATGACTTGGTCCTCCACTGTTACGTACCCCTCTTCAGAGAGGTCCATGTTGAGCTCCACAGCTATATCCTCTAGTCCCTCCGGCGGTTGTACACCAGGACTTATCACAATCAGGTCATGGTTGACTTCGTGCAGATCTCCCTTCTCAGTATCTTCGAATCTGACACTCAACGAATCGGTTGCTTTTTCATAGTTTACCTCTGCAACTCGTCCACGTATAAAATTGACTCCGAATCGAGTCCGAGCCATCTCGTAGAACTCTTCAAAGCCCTTCCCAAAGGCTCGGATATCAGCATAGTATACTGTAACATCAGTATCAGGACTATGTTCCTTTGCCATGACAGCATTTTTGATACCATACATGCAACAAACCCGACTACAGAATGGTACTCCTTTTTGCACATCGCGAGCACCAACACACTGCACAAACCCAATGCTCTTTGGTACTTTTCCATCAGTAAGTCTGACAAGATGTCCATGGGTTGGTCCAGCCGCATTGATGAGTCGTTCATACTCTAACGCATGAATCACATTAGGCAGTCTTCCATAACCAAACTGGGGGTACTCTGTGACATCAAACAATCGGTATCCAGTTGCCAAGATAATAGCACCTACATGAAGGTCAATGACTTCATCATTCATCGAGTGGTCTATTGCTTCACGCGTGCAGGCATCGACGCACCGTTCACATTCACAACAAACGGCACAACCAAGACACCTTTCAGCCTCCGCCGCAGCTACAGCCTCATTGAACCCGAGCTCGACCTCAGTGAATCCACGTTTTCTGGTGTTGATACCCTGTTTTGGCATTGCTGCGCGATCCTCAAAGGGTATGCCGGTCTTATCAACCTCATATGATTGGACTCGATGACGTTCTTTTGTACGACCCTCCTTGAGATCAACACCTCGAATGTATCTATCAATGGATACTGCAGCATCTTTCCCATGACCAACAGCCTTGACAACCGTGAGAGGTCCAAGTACAACATCTCCACCTGCAAACACACCAGGCATATTTGTTTCTAAGGTAACAGGATCAGCCTTCACAGTAGCCCATTCTGAACATTCAAGGTCGGTCTGCACTCCACGTGGATCAGTAGACTGGCCTATAGCTACAATCATCTCATCAATAGCCATTGTAAATTCAGAGTTTGGAATTGGAACAGGTCTTCGTCTACCCGAATGGTCAGGCTCACCGAGTCTCATCTTCATACATCTGATTCCTGTGATTTTCCCTTTGGAGGAGAGGATTTCTGTAGGAGATGTCAGAAGCATGAATTTGATTCCCTCTTCCTTGGCATCTTCTACCTCACCAGGAATAGCTGGAATCTCAACGTGAGAGCGTCTATAGATAAGAGTGACTTCCTTAGCCCCCAGTCTTATTGCAGTACGTGCGGAGTCAATAGCAGCATCACCACCTCCAATGACTGCCACTTTCTCTCCAACTTTTACTCTCTCTCCCTTACTCACTTTTTCAAGGAAATCAATAGCGTGGACTACTCCCTCATTCTCTTCACCTGCAATACCTAGCTTGTTACTCTGCCACGCACCTGTCGCCACGAATACAGCCTTGAAACCTTTCTCCATAAGGTCATGGATTGACTTGACTGGAGTTTTCGTCTTTATCTTGACACCCATATCCACAACGCGTTGAATCTCTTCATCAAGAATATCACGGGGTAGACGATACTCAGGAATGGCGTATCTGAGCATTCCGCCAGGTTTCTCTCGAGCCTCGAAGATTGTTACAGGATAGCCCATTCTTGCAAGATGATAAGCACAACTGATTCCACCAGGACCTCCACCTACGACAGCCACTCGTTCCTTCTTATCGATCTTTGCCTCAACAGGAGCAGCACCATGGGCTCGTTCATAATCTGCAAGGAACCTGTGGAGATTTCGGATGCTGATGCTTTCATCATGCATTCCTCGTTCGCATTCAGCTTCACAGAAACTAATGCATACACGACCTAAAACACCTGGGAATGGAATGGATCTACGTACAATTTCCAGAGCTTCATCCATCTTACCATGTCGCATCAATGTGACAAAGCCCTGCGCATTAACTTCTGCAGGACATGTGGCTCGGCAGGCGGGTTCTCCCCTCTTATCGACAGTCACAACATTTGGTGTTGCCTGCGGAAAGGGTGTATAGATTGCCTTTCGAAAACCTAGCCCTTGGTCAAACTCATTTGGTACCTCAACCGGGCAGACTGCTATGCAATCACCGCATCCTGAACATTTGTCTTCATCCACATAACGAGAGTGCTTGTGGACACGAACTCTGAAGTCACCAGTCTCGCCATGAACAGATTTGATATCTGCATAAGTAATGAGATCGATATTTGGATGTCGTGAAACTTCACTAAGTCTAGGCGTAAGTATACATGCACTGCAATCAAGGGTTGGAAAGGTCTTGTCAATCATAGCCATACGTCCGCCAATAGATGGTGTTTGTTCAACGAGTGTGACCTTGAATCCTTGATTGGCAATATCCAGAGCTGCTTGCATGCCAGCTACTCCGCCGCCTACAACCAATGCTTCATTGGATTTTATACTGTCCTTGATACCGGTAGTACCTGATTTTGGCTGTCTCTCAATAGTCATATGCTGTCCTCCGTAACGAGCGAGCATAACGCGTTATGGACAGGTCCGACGTTCATACGGCACATATCATATTCACTACCAGCTGAATTTGGTGGTGAAGTATGTCTGAACTGGTGTAGTTTCAATGCCAAATCGCCATGACCTTGTTGATTTCCCAAGAAATTAGGGTACTATATGCTTGTCGATACTGTAACCGGACCTTAGTGCAATTTGCGTAGTCAGTTTTCACCATTCTTCTACAGAGAAATGAACGAAAACAGTCATTTTTAGAATATTGATGGAATGCGCAATCCAACTGACGAAAAATTGGAGTTACATTTTGAAATTAAAATGGGTTGGAAGTGAAATTATCCGAATGCAGACGGTAGCAAATATTTGCCTAAGTCATGTTGAGTTTCAAGCAAGCGTGAACGTTGCTCGATAAGAACATCAAAGAATATCCGTGGTGTGTCTGGAACAGTTCTTCGGTAGATTGACTCAATCCGGTCAATCTTTTCAAGAAGCTCTGGAATTCGAATTGTGAACTGCGAATTGTACTCGTTTCTAGAATATTCCTTATCTAGATGACACTTGAAAAGCTCTCTAAGATCCTCATAGATTGGTATGTAGCCAGTGGGAGTCTTTATTGCATTGACATCCCCATGGACTCGTTGTTCCATCCATTTCAACCAGACCATCTTGTCAAGTTTGTCAGAGATGTAATTACCCTCCTTGTCCTTCAAGAAATAGTTGACTGAGAAGATACAAGGAGTATGTTTTACATTGTTTCCAAAGTCAAGATGATTCTGGATGTACTTTCCAAGGGGGATGGAGATGAAGTCCAAATTAGAGAATGGTTGGAACTTACGAACTCCACTTGGGCCGAGAGTAGCAAATGTTGTTTCAGACTCTAGACTTGCTCCCATAGTCACCACACCGTGAGTCCAATCGAAAGACTGCTGGACTGGAACCCATGTGTTTGTATCGCGTCCACCATAGATGATACCACCAACCTCCACTCCACGAGGATCGTCCAAAGCATCATCAAGATTGGCGAGACCTTCGAGTCCAATTGTGTATCGAGCGTTATTGTGTGCGTATGGAATCTCTTCTCCGTTTTTATCAATTTTCCCAGGGAACCACTCACCTGAGTAGTTGATCCCTCCTGAGGGAGGTTCATTTCCATCATCTAACCAGCGAGGAGTTTCATCTTCCGTGATAAGGACATTTGAAAAGATTGTGGGCTGATTTGAATGTAGGACATCCCATATCACAGGGTCGTCTTTTTGAGTGATTGAACGGATGATTCCAAAGATACCCCGCTCCACATTGGCAGCTCTCACTTTCCCATCAATTATTTTGAGATAAGTGAGATCATCTCCAACTATTGTGTTTCCACGTACCATTGATGTACTCGTCTTTCCACAACCTGAAGGAAAAGCACCAGTAAAATAGGTTCTCCTTTGTGAAGGTCCATGTACAGCCATAAGGAACATGTGTTCGGCAAGCCAGCTCTCTCGATCTGCCTTTCTTATGGCCAGACGGAGTGCTAGTTTCTTCAATCCTATTGTGTTTCCTGCGTATTGAGTGTTCATGCTATAGACTGTGTTTTCCTTGTAGTCTATCATCACGCCCCGCTTCTTCCAGTCGGTGCTCACGGAATGGATGAGCTTTCCAGATGAGTGGAGCATCCAGAAAATCTCTTTGTCATCTGCAAGTCGTCTGAAATATTCATATCCTCTTCGATAGAGTAGGTCCTCACTGTGAGCAACATAGAATGAGTCAGTAATCTGGACAACTGGAATGGAGAATGGAGAGTCTAATGGTCCGAGACAAAAGAAACGAACAACCATCTTTTTGTTGTCCATGCTCCCATCAAGTCGAGTTTGGACTATCTTGAGACCCTTTTCCCTGTTCATCTGGGTTAATTGCTCACCAAGATTCTCACCTTCGGGGACAAGATAGATAGTACTTTCCTTATCCCGAGCTTGGTCATGCAGACCATCGAAATGTACAGTATGATATGGATTCGCTAGAGGGGTTTCCTCACCCCGTGCAATAGCAGTCCGTCGAATGTACTCGGTATCCATCTTTGTGTCATTGCAAATGAATACCTTCATAGGTTTACAGAGATTTATCGCCTCTGCAACGAATCTGTGGACACTATAGTTGGGAATAGCAAGGAGTTTTCTCAAGTTTGTTTCAGTCAATGCTGTTTCTAGTACATCTAGGGCTTTGCTCATATCCACGACCTCTCTGAAGTGAGATTTTCAATTTTGATAATCCAAGGATATAATATCGTCGTTAGAATTACTCATGCCATGAAAAACTTCCCTTTTCTAACTGTCGAGGTTCCTCAAACTCACAAGTGCTACCATATTCTCTGCTGGTACCTCGATTGGTGTATCGCAGCTTGTACTCAGGATATAACCCCCGTTTTCTCCAGCCATAGATACACATTTCCTAGCAGCCAATGACACGTCACTTGGAGTTCCTGTTATCATAAGTGATGTGTCGATATTTCCCATAAGGCACGCTTGGTCTTTGATCTTCTCCATAGCCTCTGAAATTGTGACATATGCATCGATACTAATGACATCTGTTCCAGTATCACACATCATCTCAAGGATCTCTGAAGTCTTTCCACAAATGTGCAAGGTTGCGCCTACTCCCAAGCGTTTAATTTTCGATATCAGGATTTTCACACTCGGAAATGAGAATATCTTGAAGAACTTCGGAGATATCAAACTGCTACTGGCGCTTGGTTCAAGGATCACAATATTGTCTGTACCAGCTTCAACCTGTGATTCGATATAGGGCTCTACAATCCTTGCACAGTGTTCCACCAATGCCGTTGTCAATGCCCTCTCTTCAACCGTGAGCTCCATTAGCTCATCAATACCGAGAAGGTGACCTGCAAGAGTAAAGGGGCCGATCACATAACTGCTGATGTACACCTCTTTTTTGGTTTCTTGAGCCAAGAAATTGATGCAGTCTATAAAGATCGATAAGCGGGTAGACCTTACATCCAAGCTGGGTAGTTCCTCGAACATGATGGGATCACTAAGTGGATGAGTTTTAACGTAAGGAAATGACTTTGAGGGGAACTCAACCTCGGCACCCAGGGTTTGAGCTTCCACACTTAGGTCCATTACATTGAAGACACCATCATATCCAAACTTCGATTGACACAAAAGTTGTGACTTTGCTTGCTTTTTCCCATCATGAAGAAGCTCAGCCGAAGAAAGTCTGCTGAAGTTCATTGAGTAGAGTCCAACTATGGGAACAACTGGAGTTCTGCTTGGTTTCTCTAATTTCAGAGCTTTTGCAACAATATCATATGATGTTTCATTCAACTTCTTAGACCTATTGGTGGATTAGCAGGCGGATTAATAAAACACATGAAAATGAAAGGATGCTATTATCAGGACGATTCGAACTAGATAAAAGGTCGGTAATTGAACATTGCAGTAAGAGGCGTCACATTTGAGCCATGACGAAAAAGTATCGCATCTTAAAACACAAATAATCAGGGGAAGAAAGGAGTCAGTCCCAGATATAGTGAACTCTCTTCTAAAAACTGGTATGGAAGCTTATGATATCATCACTGAGATATGTGCTCCAGCAATGTCACAGGTAGGTATCCTATATCAGGAAGGAGAGTACTTTGTACCAGAGATACTGATGTCAGCAAAGGCTTTTGAGGCAGCTATGGAGGTACTCCGACCATTCCTGAAGGATACGGAAAAGAAAGCAGCTGGAACAGTAGTCTTGGGCGTGTGTGAAGGTGATATTCACACCATTGGAAAGAATCTCGTCGCAACAATGCTTGAGGCTGCTGGATTCAATATTATCGACCTTGGTAAAGATGTACCAGCAAAGGATTTCGTAAGAGTGGCAAAGGAGAACGATGCTGATCTGATTGGTGTTTCAGCTCTGATGACCACATCAATGATAGGGATGAAGGATGTGGTGGATCTATCGAAGGAGGAGGGGATAAGGGTAAAAATTATGGTTGGTGGAGGACCAGTCACTGAGGAATATGCAAGGAAAATAGGAGCAGATGGATATGGCAAAGATGCAAAAGAAGCCGTAGATCTTGCTATTCGCCTCATGGAGGCATAGGCATGGTATCATCTAGGGATCTTGTTTTAGCTGCACTATCCGGAGAGACCCCAGAGCGTGTGCCGGTTGCCATTGTATCATCTGCGTGGGTGTTTAGTAGCTATGGTCTTGAACTCTCAGAAGCATATCAAGACCCAGATTTGATGACAGAAACCTGGCGCAAGTTCGACAATGACTATGGAGCAGACGCAGTAGTACCAAGTCTCAGTTCAACAGTAATCCCATCATACTTTGGTACAACATGGAAATTCCCACCCATTGGTTTTCCGCTTCTCCAGAAACCAGCCATATCTGATCCTTCGGAGCTTGATAAACTTGAGAAAATCGACCCTACCAAGGACAAATCAATTCAGGCTGCAACCCTCCATGCCAAACAACTCACAGAGAAGTTTGGCGGAAACCGAGCTGTTTGGTTTATGACCACTGGGCCTCTCTCAAATGCAGCTAGGATCGTCGAAACAGAGTTCCTGATGGAATGCTTGATTGAAGACCCGGAGTTCGTTGAAGAGCTGTTTAAATTCAGCATGGATGCATTCAAAACAACTGTTGAACCTGTCCTTGATTTTGGCGTTGATATACTTGATTTCTCTTCATCCCCCGGCTCTCCGGATCTTATCTCACCAAGAATGTATCGGAGGTTCTTCTGGCCTTTTGATAAGGAACTCGTAGAATGGACTCATAAGAAGGGTGTAAAGACTGTGTTTCATATCTGTGGGAACACAATGCCAATCATCGAAGACATGGCTAAAACAGGTGCAGATGGTCTCAGTGTTGACTCGATGGTAGATTTATCTGCTGCTCGTGAGGTCATTGGAAAGACCGCACTTGTAGGAAATATAGACCCTGCAGGCATGCTCATGAACGGCACTATAGAGATGGTGGAGAAGGCTTGCATTGAAGCTATGAAGACAGGAGGATTGAGTGGTGCTTTTGTTTTAGCACCAGGATGTGATGTCCCTCCGACGTGCCCTAATGAGAATATCAAAACAATGATTGATTCAACAAAGTTACATGGGATATATCCATTGAAGATGTAGTAACGAATCCAGAGTTCAAGCACTTCTCGCTATGTCAGTTGATCCAATGTTCTGGCCATCCTTTCGATTGCTTTTTCAATCTGATTGAATTCCTGTGAAAAAGACAGGCGTAGATATCCCTCTCCTCCAGCCCCAAAAAAGCTGCCAGAGACCGCCATGACTCTAGCAAATCGTGCTAGGTATAGCATTGAAACTAATGACCCACTCTGCGTAAGATCCTCGGTGGAGAATAGACGTGAGGGGAATGATTCGAGGAGGTCCTTGCCCTCATTCATCAGACTGCTCTTCATGTCTTCTACTCTATTTTCAATGAGGTCCTTCACATTGGCAAACATGAAGAAGCTGCCTTTTGGTGATTGTACTTGCATCATTGGTACATCATTATTGATCTTTTGGACCATCATCTTCCGTCTGCGGTCATACTCTCTGACCATTGCCTTTACTGAATCCTGAGGACCTCGCAAAGCTGCAATTGCTGCTTCCTGTGATATCACAGGAGCGCAGATTGTTGAATGTCGATGGATTTTGCAGAAGTTGGTTGTGATCTCAGATGGCGCAATTACCCATCCAATCCTGAAACCAGTCATTGCATGACTCTTGGAGAGACCGTTTATTGTGATTGTTCTTTCAGTTGCGTTATCAAGAGAAGCTATACTATGGTGTTTCACATCATCATACACAAGTTTCTCGTAGAGCTCATCGGATATTATGAGTAAGTCATGATCCTCTGCCAAATCTAGTGCTGCCTGAAGGTGCTCTTTTTCCCAAACACCTCCAGTGGGATTATTTGGTGTACAAACCACTAGTAATTTGGTCTTGGAGGAAACGGCTGTTGCCAAATCATCTTGGCTAGGCACAAACCTTTGTTCTGGGTCCCCAGCAACATGAACTGGCTCCCCTCCAAACATCCTTACAATTGATTCATAGGAGAAGTATGCCGGAGTCGGGATGATTACTTCATCACCAGCCTCAAGCACTGTCTGAATCGCACCATATAATGCAGGACTTGTGCCCGCGGTGACTATAATCTCATTCTCTGGGTCCGGGTCAAATCCATTGTCATTTTTGGTTTTTTCTGCAATGGCGGACCTGAGTTCTGGTAAGCCCTCATCAGGTGAATAGTGGGTCTTTCCCTGCTCGAGAGCATCCATTGCAGCTTGGACTATATGGGGCGGAGTCGTAAAATTCGGTTCTCCAATCCCAAGAGCTAAACCAGGATAGAGTTCTGCAACATGGAGTACGAGTTCAATACCACTTAAAGGCAAATCAGCAATTTCCGTGCGAATCAGTCGCTTCATTATTTTCCCTCTATAGACCCAATATTTTCGCTACAAACTCAGGGAAGTCAAGCATCTCGATCTTGCTCTCATTTCTCTCCACACTCTCTCGAAGGTTGAATGTACAGAACGGACAAGCCGTTGTTAGAACCTCAGCCCCTGTTTCCGTAGCTTCTTCAATACGAATTTCTGCAGCACCCCGAGCAAGCTCTCGACTTGTCGATCTCACTCCACCACCAGCCCCACAACAGGAAGCATTCACGCGAGTCTTATGCATCTCATGGAGTTCTACGGTTGGGATTGCCTCAAGGGCTTCCCTGGGATCATCATAGAGCCCCATATGTCGGCCGATATGGCAGGGGTCGTGATATGTGACTGAAACCTGCTTACCCTCGGGAAATGTGATTCTTCCGTCCTCAATCAGTTCCTTCAGGAGACTCGGGAAGTGAACCACTTCAAAAGGCAGCTCCTCATCTAGAAGCTGGGGGTAGTCCATGGAGAGTGTTCGGAAACATCCAGCACATGCTGTGACAACGCGCGTGGCACCAGCAGTTTTGAGAGTATCCACATTATGACGAGCCAAAACCTTAGCATCTTCGACAAACCCTGTTCTTAGGGTTACGCTACCACAGCACCACTCGTCTTCACCCAGCATCTTGAAATCCAGTCCTGCATGTCTAAGGACTTTGATTGTGGTTTCTGCAATACTTGGGAGTCTATATGTCGCCATACAGCCAGCAAAGTACACCAACATCTCATTCAGCCTCCGCAAGTTGCTTTAATCGCTCTCTTTCCTTTGGATTCTCTCCAAAGGGATTGTGTGTTTCACGCAGATTTTTGGCAAGCTCCTCTGAAACTGAGTGACCATGACCTCGCTTCACCAACTCCTCCCTTGCGGCTTCAATGACGGCAGCAATGTCTAGTCCAGAGAGGCAGGTTGCTTGACAGTTCTTACAGGTGGTGCACTCATACATCCTCTCCGCCACCTCATCCCAGTCCAACCACCCTCTAAGGAGTGCGTAGAGAATGGACATCTTGCCCTTCGCGCTGTTTGATTCAAGATTAGTCTGCTTGTACACAGGGCAGTTCGACTGACAGAGTCCACAGCTGACACATTCAAGGATGATGTGTTTGTGTTCCTCGAAGCTCACTTCTTGACCCCCCAGAGTTCACCATCAGAGATATACTCATCATACATGAACTGCACGTCTGCATCACGCTCATTTGTGTCAAGACCCATTTTTCCAGGGTTTAGGATGTTTTCAGGGTCGAATATCCGTTTAATCTCACGATCCAGCTTTAGTTTCAAACCACCGACTGCCTGTTCTACGTAGATGTTTTTGACATACCCGAGACCATGTTCAGCAGTGATGACTCCGTCTATGCTCTGAACATAATCGAGTATCTCTTTCTCAGCGTTCTTAACTCCAATCCAGTGTTCTCTATTCAGAGGATCAAATAACACAGCAGGATGAATAATCCCAATTCCTGTGTGACAAAAAACTGCTGCCAGTATCCCATGCGAGCGAATGATTCTACCAATCACCCTCATCGCCTCAGCCATCTTGGAGAGAGGCACACAAGGATCTGCTGCAGCAAAACCAATCTCTCTGTATCCAGGGTGAACCTTCATGATTGCTATATCAATCTCCAGTCGTGGTGCCCATAAGATTCTGGTAGTTACCTCGTCTCTTGCGATGATTATCTTCTCTCCATTGTGTTCCTCCAGAATCTTCTTGATTGTGTTGAGTTTGAGTTGTAGCTCTTCTTCGCTGAACCCCTGTACATCACCAACAAAGTTGCCCTCACACTTTGGAAATCCAAGATTCATCACCTCACTTATTGTGTTCACAGTGTATCCATCTGTGGCTTCAAGCGTTCCGCAATCAACCCCTGACATTGTGATTGCATGAGAGGCTTTCATCAGGTCATCCAGATTTTGAAAGAATGCGCCAATTGTTGCTTCATACTCCATTTTAGGAATAAGTCGAAGAGTAGCTTGAGTGATGATACCTAAGGTACCTATTGATCCTGAAATCAATGCCGAGAGGTTGTACCCCATGTTGTATCTAGGAGCCCTAGAGCCAAGATTCAGAATTGAACCATCTACGAGAACTACCTCCATTCCTTGGACCCAAGGACTGACACGACCATGTTTGTATGCATGATGTCCATTAGAATCAGACGCAAGAATACCTCCTATTGTGGCCGCATCATGACTACCTACATCATGAGGGAAGGTCAACCCATGCTTGTTAAGTTCATGTTCAAATGTTTCATACCTTACCCCAGGTTGGACAACGGCAATCATGTCATCCTTGTTTATTTCTAGAATCTTGTTCATTCTACTCATGTCAAGGATTATTCCTCCACGGACAGGCAAAGAAGATCCTTGGAATGATGCTCCACCCCCTCGAGGAGTAACCGGAATGTCCCTCTTTGACGCTATTTTGAGAATTTCAATCACATGATCCCTAGATTCTGGAAACACAATCAGATCTGGAGGAGAGAAGTAGGGAGTTAAATCACGAGCATAGGCGACTCTATCTACCTTTGCAGTAACTACATTATTCTCACCAACAACTGCAACGAGAAGCTCATGGACTTCTTTCATATGAAACAGGCTCCTATTTCTTCACTCGTTTCTTCTTCCGAGTTCTTCTTCGAATTAAGCGGTATATGATATAACCAATCAATAAGATTGCTATAATGGCACCGTACCCAGTGAGTAGGTTCTGATTAAAGAATCCACCAATGATGTCAAGAAGAGGGATACTAAGAAGAACGGAGTTGATGTTCGTAATAAGGTCTGTAATCCCAATTGCATAGAGAGCACCACCAATACCAGAACTAATGCTTGTCACCAACATCACTAGGAGATTCCAAGTAATTAGTGTGGGGTCGAAGTACAGAAGATATATACAAAACAAAAATGTCGAGAATATGATTAGAATTCCAATGTAATCCCTAGCCTTGAAAGAGATATCCTCGACATCTGTTCTATCTTTCTTGGCACCGAAGGCACGAGCGTTTATTGCTACCTCGAGGTCCATTGCTCGCCGAAACATTAGTAGCAGAAGAGGAGTAATAATGGGGATATACGCTCTTCGTAGTTTTTGGTAGATACCGGCAGAATCGAGATCAAATCCCCGTATCTTCTGAGCTTCAATGATATTATCCATGCTCTCTTGGACAAGAGGTACAAATCTCATTGCAGTAATGAACATAAAAATCACTTTCTGAGGTACTCGCATTCTAGCAAGAGAACTACTTATTTTGCTCATAGGAGATGTCATTGTGAAGATGGGAATAACCATGACCACTGCAATGACCCTTAATGCAATAACTAGCCCAAACATAACTCCTCCCACAGTCATCTCGCCATAATTACTCGCTCCACCACCGACAGGAAAATCAAAGAGCTTCAGAATTATGGTTTGGTCACCGAATCTGTAAGTAAGTCCTTGAACAATGAACAGGAATACAAACAGGAAGCTGAGAAGCTTAATCAAAAAGCCTAGGCTTTTTAGCTCGACTTTTCCTACAATCCACCATACTGTAGCTATTATAATCCAAATCAGTAGAATACTAATGGTATCAATACGTGTGCATTGCACTACCAAAAGGAGAGCAAGAGCCATATACAGAAGTTTGACTAGTGGGTTCATTCTGTCAAGAGGCGTATCTTTCTTTACATATTCAAATGCCATCTAGCGACCACCTCCTGCCTTGAGGCATTTTTCCATTTCCTCCACAGTTACAAGGTTCTCCTTTATGCCATAATCACGAAGTAATTGTGATAGCTGAGTTATTTGTGGAGGTTTCAAGAATGCCTGTTCTAACTCATCTTTCATGTCGAAGACTTCCCTTTTGGGACCATCAGCAATGATTCGCCCCTCCGCCATCACAATTAGTCTGTCGGCATACTGTGCCACTAAGTCCATGTCATGAGAGATCATTACTATTGTCTTTCCTTGATCACGCATCCTTGATGCAATTTGGCATAAGACATGCCTACCAATGTAGTCCTGAGCAGTGGTTGGTTCATCCAATATGAGAATCTCAGGGTCCATAGCAATTCCAGCAGCCGCTGCAACTTTTCTGCGATCTCCAAAGCTCAAACGGAATGGGAAGATATCCCTTACTTCCTCAAGACCGACCTCATTAAGCGCCGCGTCAACTCTCTGCGATATTTCCTCTTCAGGAAGTCCTAGATTTCTCAACCCGAATTCTAGTTCCTTTTGAACACTGATGGAGAACAACTGATAATCAGGGTTCTGAAGGATGAGTGCGATACTCTTTGCAATACTGCCGATTGTGAGTTCACTCACATCCTCACCATCGACCTTCACTATGCCTTCAGTAGCCTCAAGAAGCCCTAGGAAGTGCTTTACAAGTGTTGTCTTGCCACTCCCATTCTGACCGATTATAGCAACATACTCACCTTTGTTTATTGTGAGAGAAACATCTCTAAGAGCAGTAACCGGGATTCTAGCAGGATAAGTGAAAGTCACATTCTCAAGTTCGAGAACTGGTGAAATCTTTACCTCCTGAGGTCTGGTTGGTTCCTGCCACTCAATCTTGATAAAGCCCTCATCGAGAAGTTGTTTCAACAGCTTAAAGCATTCATCTACTGTAATGGGGATACCAGCTCTTGCATATTTGGCTTCAAATCCAGGTATCTTCTTGGAAAGAGCAACTGCAAGAGATGCTGATGATGGAGGATTCACTCCAACTTCATTGAGGAGCTCAGCTTGTGAGAAGACCTCTTTAGGGGTTCCATAAGCGATCATTTCACCTTTGTTCAGAACTAGTACTTTATTTGCGAGCCGTGCGACCTCATCGGTCTTATGGCTTGTAATCACAATCGTCATGTCTTTTGAATTAGCTAACTCATGAACAACATCAAAGACCTCGGTGGTACCAACAGGATCCAGTTGACTAGTTGGTTCATCTAGAATGAGAACCTCTGGGAGCATTGTCAGACCTGCGGCAAGTGCAACTCGTTGCTTCTGTCCACCACTGAGCTCCTGTGGTTTACGCTCCTCAAGTCCGGCGATACCACAGACTCCTGCAGCCCATTCAGCTCTTCGGAATATCTCCTCTTTTTCCACTCCTAGATTGGAGGGACCAAAGTAGAGTTCAGAACTAACATCAGTTGTCGTGAATTGAGTTTCGGGATCTTGAAGTACCATACTCGCCTTTTGTGATAGGTCGATAATTGGAGTGTCCCAAGGATCAAGACCACACATTGTTATTGATCCTTTCTCAGTTCCAGCATACACGGTGGGGATAATCCCATTTAGGTGAAAACAGAGAGTTGTCTTTCCAGATCCATTCGAACCTAGTACTCCAACAATTTCGCCTCTCTCTACATTGAGGGTGACACCTTGAAGTGCAAGAGGACCTCGTTCATAGGTAAAAGTGAGATTGTCAATCTCAATACTATTCTCCGTCATTGTCCACACTACGAAACAGGCTCCTTGTGTGCATGGGTTAAATCTGTTTGGTTCTAACGCAGAAACTGCACGAATTGTAACCTGTTACAAGATGTAACTAATAATTTTAAAAAAAAAAGAACACTAGCTCATTTGAGCTAGTGTCATTAGTATTACCAAATAGCTCGTGGAATACGTGGAAGACCACTTCTCTTCAGTGCTTCCACAACTGGAATAGCTATGATAGTAGTGATTATGCAGAGTATGGGCCACCACCAAGTGTATCCCAAGTTGGCAGCAAATGCTAATGCTACAGGATAATTAAAGATATACCAGTAAGGAGCACCCCACCAGTAGTAGAACACCTCAATTCCCATCAGCACGGCAAGAAACACGCCAATATATCTCTTCATTATATCATCGCCCCTCGCCCATTGTGGAATCCACGACTTTCCAATAGGTGTTAATAATATTATAAGCCATGGTACCCAAAAGACCAAGGTTGACAAGAAGAACAACATATCAGGAGTTTCGCCAGCTAGTCCAGGCCATACATATGGAAATACTAAGAACATAACTCCAGTTATGAGCACTGCCAGTATTGTGAGAATCCAATCTAGAGTATTATCGGTATTGATCATGAGTGCAACAAACAAAGCTGGAAGGATACCCGTAAGTAACACATCTAGCAGACCTAATGGAAACATTGCTGGGCTCACAAACATACCAATAAAGCCACCAATGATAGCAGCAAGGATTCCTCCTATTGGTCCAAGTACAAGTGGACCAATCGCAGTGAATATCACTGACAATGGAATGAATCCTCCGCCTCCAAAGTATGGAAATATGGGCACTAGAGCTAAGGCTCCGTTGATTGCACCATAGACAGCTATGAATGCAATACTTGCCCCTCCATAACCCATTGGGGCTCTCTCTCTCACGCGTTCTTCAGACAAAATTTCTTCCTCCTCGTAGTGAAAACCTACAAGTAGCTTAATTTTATACATAACCACTATTTATTACTTCGGAATTCACTTAAAGAAAAAAAGACAGTTACATTCTGTAATAAAGAATTTTGATAAAATAGGTAGTCTAGGAACACATTCTTATTCACGATTGACCAGCCATGCCCATAGGAGTTCAGCACTCTATGTCAGATCTTGTAATTGGCATAGTCATAGGTCTGTTGAGCTCGGCGTTCTTTGCAATTCAAAATGTGCTAATAAGAGGTCAGAGAGAGGGCGTCAATGCACTCATTGCAAACTCCATCAAGATGTGGGTTTCCCTGCCACTGATGATTGTACTAGTTGTCATCCCCTGGAGGTATCATGAGTTCCTCCTTCCACCTCACGTACTCCTGCCTCTTACGATTTCTGTCCTTTTAGGTGGTGCATTTGGAGACGCAGCCTACTTGAGTAGTCAGGAGAGAATTGGCGTGTCTCGAGCCTTTCCAATATCAAACACTTATCCAATCATTACCTACCTCTTCGCCCTTTTCCTGCTGGATGATGTCCTAAGAGCCAGCACCAGCCTGGGAATAATACTTGCAGTCATAGGAGTGATTCTCGTTTCGAGAGAGTTAGTAACTGAGAATACAGAGAAGACAGAGATTCCATATGATTGGAGGGGATTGGCTTTGGCTCTGGCATCCTCAATCATGTTTGCCTTTGCTACTATCTTCATGGAGATTGGTGTCACTGACATAGACCCGATAGATGCCAACTTATTCAGAATGTCGATAGGTTCCCTAGCGATGGTCCCAATCTTTACATTTTCCTACAAATCTCGTACGAATCCATTATCAATCAAGGCAGTAAGGATCATAGCTGTTGCAGGTTTCTTTGGTATGGGATTTGCGTCGCTATTGTATGTGGCTTCCATCAAGCTTGTCGGAGCAACAATTGGTGCAGTAATTGGCTCCACAGCACCTCTGTTCGCACTCCCAATCTCAGTCTTCTATCTCAAAGAGCGAGTGACTTGGAGAGGACTTCTTGGTACGATTTCCACAATAGTCGGAATCTGGCTTGTAGTATCGAGTGTGTAAAGAACCTCACATGACTTTGCTTATATGTTACAAGGACTATTGTCCTAAACGAGCAGCAATGAAGATTCGATTGTTCTATGATGGTAGTGAGGTTGATATAGAAGTACCAGAAGATTTGAGATTGGTATTCATCCAACCACTTTCCCTGTCTTCAAGGAAGACAGAGGATGAGATAATATCAGACTCGCTTAAGAGACCTATTAATTCTCCAAGTCTTCAGCAGTTAGTTCAACGATACAAATCATTTCTCATCATTGTTAATGACCATGCAAGAGGCACTCCAACACCTAGACTCCTGAAACATGTACTACCCCATCTCGAGTATAAAAAAGTAGGCATCATAATAGCCAGTGGTACACACTCGTTACCTTCAGAGGAGGATTTGAAGAATTTAATTCTTGGAGAGTATTATTCACAGCTCAGAAAGCTAACTGTCTTTCATGACTCAAGAGCCACTGGACAATTCATCCATTTGGGTACAACTACGCGGGGCACAGAGGTTCGCATAAATAGAATAATCAACGAATATGAAGCAATTATCACCATAAACTCAATCGAACCACACTATTTCGCAGGGTTCACTGGTGGACGCAAGAGCTTTCTTCCCGGTATCTCTGAATTCTATAGCATCGAGTCCAATCACTCAATGGCTCTGCTTGACGAGAGTCGCATCCTCGTACTTAAGGGGAATCCGTTGCACGAAGATCTTGAGGAGGCTGCACACTTTGTAGCCAAAACACATCCAGTCTTTGGGATTAATGTCGTTCTAGATGGGTCAGACAAAATTGTAGGCTCATTTACTGGAAACCTATTTGAACAACTGTATGAAGGAGCTGAGCTTGCAAAAAAGGTGTATGCACCTCCAATTAGAGAAGCTCCTGATATTCTGGTATCTGTTGTACACTCTCCATTGGACCAGAATCTATACCAAGCTCAAAAGGGATTCGAGAATTGTCTGTATGCAATCAAACCCGGAGGGATCATGATTCTTGTTGCATCATGTTATGAGGGGATTGGCCCAGAAGATTATGAAAAAATGCTACAGTCAGCTAACACACGCGAAGAACTAGCGGCGAAATTCGAAGAAATCAAGTCGAACTACCAGCTTGGATGGCACAAGGTGGGTTCCATTCCCACATTTCTGGAGGATAAGGAACTCTGGATGGTTACAAGGATACCCGAGAAGAAACTAAAACGTATGTTCATTAGAGGATTCGAAGATCCACAGAAGGCTATTGATGAAGCTATTAAAAAGCTGGGATCTAATTGTAAGGTGCTAATCGTTCAAGATAGTGCTAACGTGAGTCCAGTTCTAGAGATAGATAATAGACTTGACACCCAATTCTAGACGAGTCATTGAGTTGGGAGGTAAGACCGTTGTTCCAGGTTTTGTTGAAACACACAATCATTTTTCGAACATAATCACACCAGATTATGCTCACCAAGAGTCAGATTTGCAGGTGCTTATACACACTATGAATCCAGCTCCTTCGATGCCTCAAATATTTTAGGAGGAGCAACAGGTAATGATTCGTAGCAATTTCCTCTCCCATTTCCAACTTCTCCTGCTCTTGCCAAGCCCCACTTCGCCGCAATAGGGCCAACTACTTCTAGAAACATTGTTGAGATGGTAACTACGCTTAAAATGATGGTTCCAAAAAGAGCAGCTTCACCGCCTAAAGCTGTAAACTCAGTTTCTATTATTACACTGAGTCCTAGTGCAACGCCAGCTTGACTTAGAAGACAGATTCCCAGGTATTTCCTCACTACTGGTTCAGATGATGTTAGAATACCTCCTATGCGTGCACCAACCACTTTGCCAAATGTTCTTCCCCCAATATATAGCAGTGTTAGAAGAATTACGATACCACCTAAACCCCCCACAAAAACTGAAAAGTTGGTCTTAGCTCCAGCCAGAACAAAGAATAGCATCACAATCGGAGCCATAATTACTTCCAAAAGATGAGGTCCTTGTTGTTTTTCTTCTGGAACACCATTGCCAACAATCACACCGAATACAATAGCAGCAAGAATGTCATTGAAGCCTAGATAATCTATGACACCAACGAGAAGGATGACTAAAGCAAGTTCTAGCTCAACGATCACAGCTTTTTTCTCTTCAATCTTAACAAACTGTGTGAATACGACACCAAAGATACTGCCTACAATAATCGAACCCGTTGTCATAAGCAATGGGCTTGCAAGTACTAGAAGTATACCCCCTGTTGTACTTGTTAAAATGAAAATCGCATAGGCAATGGCGGCATTAGTTAAGACGACAGCAATAATATCATCCATTGCCAAGACAAACATAAGAGATTCTGTAACAGGACCTTTGCATTCATGATCCCAGATTACATCTGCTGTTGCAGCTGGAGCTGTTGCACTGGCAATTGAGCCAAGTATTAAGGCGACATATAATTGCTGAGTGGCTACATAGACCAGAATGGCAACTATCCAAAAGGCGGATGTAGCTTCAAGAATAACAATGAGTAGGATCTTCCGAATTCTGCCCCTCAGAATTCTTGTCTTGAGTTCCAATCCAATATTGTATCCGATTAGACCAAGGGCAAGTGAGAAAATCACGCCAAGGGTTTCTATGTATTCAAGAGTAATAACTCCCAAAATCCTAAGGAGTATTCCTACAGCCATGAACCCAACAACTTGTGGAATTCCAAATTTCTTGAATACCTTTGAGGCAATAAAAGCCAGAACGAGTCCAATTCCAATGATCACTGGTATGTTTTCCAAATTCAGAACTCCCTTGTTTATTTGCGGATGAATATCAGATGTTTATTTATTATTAGAAATCATGGTAGTCAATTGTGGATTGAGCAGGGTTTCCTTTGAACCCATGAGGCGTTGAGTAAAGTAATTCTTGGCTTTGTACAGCAGCAAACATAGCACTGTTGCGAAGAACATCACTAATACAGATATCGTGAATTCTTCAAATATCTCCATTAACTCAATTATATCATATATTATCATCTGTCAATCACCAAAGAAATGGTGGTGGCAAATGTACCCCGAGATGTTGGAGCGTGAAGTAATTTATATCGCTTATAAGCTATTCTATGTAACAGACGTATATTAAAATATCCATTGATACAAAGTAAATATGATTTGAATAACATTTTACCTATATAAAATTCAAATGGTCTACTTACCTTTTTGGACGTTGGTATCAATCATTGCCAAAAAATGCCTATGCTTTTACTAGCCTCTGCTAATTGATAGAGAGAATTTGCTGCCATAATTGGATGTTACGTCCTCTTCCAAATTCAAAATGAGTCGGTAAGAATTAGCATAACATAGTTCGTGGCTAGGAAATGCCTAAAAAATTAAAGGTGAATTATATGGACCACTGGTACCAAAGAGATGGAAATGCTCCTTGGGAAGAACTAGGTTACTCTGATTACCAAGTCTATCAGCAGCTCCTTAAGGTAAACGCCAATCTTGTGGAAATAACCTTCAGCATAGATAGAAAGAGATTCGCTATTATTCGAAATGCAATTCCTGTAATTGGCATTTCCTATGATGTCTTCAAATTACCCCCACGAGGCACATCTTTCTGAAATCAAGTTTTTCTCATAACACGTTGAAGCCTACATTTGGGGCTTAATTCCACTATGGCAAATCACAAATCGAGGATTCTTAATTGCGTAGGTTCTAATTAAAACCTGCATTCAGAAACTCTCAAAGGGTTTATCTCAATTCAAACAATTGCTTAAGTGAAGATTATGACTAACTCTAATGAACCTTAATTCTGTATTGTACTTACTAATACTTTGATGGCAACTATTCATAATAACTTCAGGTAGGTGAAGGATGAGAATGCTATTGCTGCAAAGTCTACAAGTTTACTCCTATGTCATACTCTTGTTGCTTATGCTGGTAATTCTGTCGCTTATCACAACAATTGCTATTCGTCGTGTACCGCCTCTCTTTGGAGAAGAAGGAAGCGTAACTCTTCATGCTTGGTGGCAGTGGCTTAATACACCAGACCCGAATACTCCAAAGATAGAACATCACCAACCGAGATATTTGTTAGATCAAAAAGTAGAATCCTGGCTCTGTCCTATCTGCGGTTCCAAGTTGTCCAAGCAAAATGTTCGTCAACTTGAGATTGGCTATGATATCGAATGTGGGTATTGCGGTGCAATTGTTAGCCCCTCACGTGTAGGATATTGAACACAGTGCTTTGCGTTTTTTCCGTTGAACAATGAATGCTTTGGAACCCCGCACTAAATATTGGGTGCAACCTTCTTAAATGCCTCAAGATGGTTCTCAATATCTTCTTCTGTGTGTTGCACTGACACGAGCCATTCCTCATCAGCACCATACGCCATGGGAATTATTCCCTCGTTGGCCATTGAGATCCAGTATCTATGCGTTCGGACCTTGTCCACTGTGGTCCATGCTCGATAGTCCCGTACAGGAGTCTTCGTGAAGAGAATACCACCGCATGAATTGATCCCCTGTACTATTGCCTCAAGCCTATGGTCCTTGATGATATCAGCATAGCCCTTGAGAAGATTGTTACCTAGTTTATCGAGCTTGCTATAGACATCCCTTGTGAGTATTTTAGTCAAAGTTATTTTACTGGCTCGTATCGATAGGGGATTTGCAGAAAATGTACCAAAGAGACCTTCTTCGTCGATTACATCGATAATCTCCGCCTTTCCACCACAGGCACCCAGAGGTAGTCCACCACCAATTGCCTTTGCTAGAGCAATTAGGTCTGGCTCCACTCCAAAATATTCTGTGGCTCCACCATAGGCAATCTTGGGACCTGTCTTCACTTCATCGAAAATCAAGAGAATATTGTACTCATTAGCTAATTCTCTAAGTTCTTTGAGATATTCCTTATCAGCAGGGATTACGCCAGCATTCATCATGACAGGTTCCACAATTACTGCAGCCACCTCTCCTACGTGCTCTTCAAGTAGACTCTTGATAATGTCAGCATTATTGAAAGGTGCAATTAATGTGTCCTCGACAGTTCCTGGAGTTATTCCCTTGCCATATGGAATTCGACTTGGGCGCTGGTATGGACCTGCTTCTCCTAGACGGGGTCTCTTGCTTATGTGTAATGAATCCATAACACCATGGTAGGACCCCTCGATCTTGATGATCTTGTCCTTTCCAGTATAACTACGTGCAAGTCTTATTGCATAAAGGGTAGATTCTGAACCTGAATTTACAAATCGAACTTTCTCTATAGGAAATCGTTCACCGAGCGCATTAGCAACTTCAATGCTTTCTTCATGAGGTAAGCCGAACATTGTTCCATGTTCAATTTGGTCAACCAGACCACTCACAATTAGTGGATGTCTATGACCTACCAGAAGAACACCCCAACATAGATTGAAATCTATGTATTCGTTTCCATCCACATCCCAAATCTTTGAGCCATTTGCCCTCTTCACATAGAGCGGATAGGGATCATAGGAAGGAGCAGAGCCACCAATACCCCCAACAAGCATCGGGATGGACTTCTTGAAAAGCTCGGCAGAGTTTTTCGTCCTCTCCTTATATAATTCAATTAACTGCTCATCACTCAACCTCTTCACCTCAAGCAATTTTACGAGGTGTAAATGAATCTAATTAATCTACTTACCAATACTAGTCTATGTGTCATTAAGAAAGGTAAAATTCAATGGATAATCAGAGAGTAGCAATCCAAGGAAAAGGAAATTTGCCATCATCCAAATCAGACTTTCAATCCAATCGTATGAAGTATAATATAATTGTGAAAAAGAAAACCAGATCGAAGAAAGACTCATGAGTATACTTACTATTACGAACAAAATTGCCGCCTCTCTTGCCCATTTCATTTTTTTAGTAAGACACCAACCAAGTGGAATCATGATAAAGAAAGAATAGAGAAGCAAGACTTCGTTAGGTGAGGGAAAAAGAGAGAAGCCTGGAAAAGCCCATGGGTAAAAGTCTAAGGCAAAGAATGCAAGTGGGATTGGAGAAGTAAATATGAAAAATGCCCCGACAATCTGACTCGGACTGTTTGTTTGTGTTATAAAAGCACAACTCCCAGGTTTAGGTTCAATGATAAACCTCACTAAATTGATTCCATGGTGTTGCTTTTAGTCTGTTGTAGAGTGGATTTTTCCCTTGTTAGAAGAGGACCATTACTGAAAAGCAGAAGACCAATTATGATGGCAGTATATGTGACTCCCACAGGGTTTGCATTTAACACCAAGCCAAATAGCATGAAGATTATCAAACCATACCGAGTCCAAGATACTTTTTTAATTAGGCCTAAACTTAGAAGAATAACTACAGTGGGGGAAAAAAGATACAGATAATCAAACATATCCATATTTGAGGGAAAACCAAGAAGCAAGCTGGAGAATACAGGGACTGACCAGATCCAAGGGATAATCGAAGCAAAGATCAACCAAACACCTAGAGCTACCAAAAGATCATCTTTTTGAGACATGTACTACGAGAACTCCATTCTCTTCTGATATTATTATCATCTAAAACATTTAACCTTTATTGAAGAAAATAGTAATGGGAATATAACGACAATAGATTCTTGCTTTTTTCAACTAGATTGAAAACTAAATTCATCCAGTTTAGTTAACAAATTGAGGTATGGGAAGTATGCAAAAACTCACTTACATTCAGATAAGTCAATTATAGTTTCCTTTTGTACACAAATAGAATAATGACTGAAACGAAGCAAGCTCCAAGGCCTAGAATACCCAGTGTTAGTATATTTAATCCAGCCATTTCTGTGTCAGTAGTTTTTGGAGAAGTCACCGGTTCTGTAGACATCGAGGTCGTAGGAGTTTCAGTGGTAATAGGCTCTTCAATAGTGACTTGAACATCATTTGAAATACTATTCTCAGCAATGTCATATAGGATTAACATGAACGCATGGGTTCCTGGGGACAAATCGTCCAGGGAGTATTGAATCATCTTCATATCTGAAGTCCATTCACCACTTTGGATTATCACACCGTCTTTGAGAATTTCATATCTTGATGGGTTATAATCAAAAACTCTCCAACTGATAGAATTTCCAGTTTCTCCTGCTGTAAATACAATGTCGTCAGGAGAATCAATTGATGGTAGCACAGTATCTACTACTGCAATGCTAAAGATACATGAGGCATAATTTCCTGAGGGATCATATGCTCTGACTTCCAAGTGATAGATGCCATATTGCAAGATGCTCATATTTTTGAGAAGTCCAGCTTCAATGCTGAATTCTGTGTCGTTTACCCACCACTCAGAGATACCATAGTAATCAGATACCTCCAACTGATAGCGAAGGCTATTGCCACACTCGACTGTTTGATCCTCAGGGACATAAAGCCAATCGGGACTGGTTGTATCTTGGACTGTCACAATTACCATATCAGACATAGAAATTCCACTTTGGGTTTCTATTATGACAGAAAAGACATAATCCCCAAGATCTTGACGAGAGAAAGATATTGTAATGTTGCCTCCATCCCAAGCACCTTCATCGACCACAACTCCGTTTTCCTTAATGGAGTATAAATCTGGCTTGAATGCAGAAGCAAACCAGGTAATGACACCATTCGCTGGTCCCTCTAGGACCATGTCAGTAGGTGAGTCCAGATACAGAATGTAATGAGGATCATTATCAAAACTCCCTCGGTCTCCAGAGATTTGATACTTAGATGCGCCCCCATAATTGGACCATGCATTTGTGTCCCAATTGTTAAGAAGACCCTTACCTGCAGTACCAATAAAGTCTGCAGCGTTAGAACCACCATTGTAACCGATCTCATTCTGATGAATTGTTGCACCACTGACTCCTAACAGATACACTCCAACCCTCGAATTATCAAAGACTGTGTTGGATATTATCTTAACATTCCGTGTATTTTTGAGGTAAATCCCATGTTCAGAATTCGCCCTAATGAGACTAGATGAAATCACCCCTTGGTCGACCTCTAGTAATGCCACTCCGTATTTGCTGCCTACCATTTCACAGAGGGTAATGTTACATTCTTGAGAATAGGCTACATAAAGACCATATTGTGAATTCTGAATCGTATCTCTGAAGGATGAACCTCTCAATGAGTTGTGAAAATACAAACCAAAGAAGGAACCCGCTATCTGATTTGATTGGGTCAGAATCTCAACCCCGTTTTCAATGAGAACCCCATAGCTACACAGATTTATGAAATTCCCCTCAACCTCAGAATAGTCCATCTTATAGAGGTGCAATCCATAACCAGATTCTGTTATTGTATTTTTCTCAATAGATATCCAAATCGACTGGCTCTGATACATCCCCTTTCCAAGTCCGGAAAGCTCATTCTCCTTAAACACGCACCTCTCAGATTTGAGAACAGAGATTCCAATAGAAAGTGTGCGGATGCTGCAACCAGAAATTACACCATTCACAACCTTCTCGAAGTAGATTCCTGTTCCAGTCTTATCATCTTTTGAAAATAACTCGCAGTTCTGGATGACAAAATAGACAGATGTTGAAACTACACTTATACAGATGCCTCCTACAGCATCCACTGCCTCTATACTTAGGTCTCTTATCAAATAGGGATTAGCCTCAGTACCGTTTCCTTCGAAACCAAGATTCTCGAAATCATCTGCCTTTGTAATTGAGATTGGATCATGAGGGTTTAATGAATAAGAATAGGTCTCGATTGGATTTGATACGCTGTGTGCAAAGATAACAGGCTCATGGAATATCAGAGGTTGTACGAGTAGAATAATAAAACTAACTCCAAATAGAAGGATAAGTCTACCTCTGCATTCACATCCCTTATGCAAACATCCGCCTCCGAATCATAGAGAGGCGCGGCCACTCATGTAAACGTGTACATAAGTGTAGTAGTTTCATCTATTAAGATTCATAGTAAAAGACATCTCCTATTCTATCATCCATAAATCGAATACTTCCTATCAAGAATCGAAAATCAAACCCATATTTCGCAACAATAAGTCAGTCGAGTGGTTCAAGAAGCCCATTATGTACAACCAAACATGTCGGCAACGACAAAACTCAAATGCCAGCAAGCAACGAAGGCGGCTAATAGCCTGAGGATAGGCAGAGAGATTTGCTGGTGATACTATGCTGAAGGAGTTCACCTATGATATACCAATCATCGAGCGTGGCTATGCCAATCAGACGCTCTACGTGAATCTGAGTAACAATGAAATTAAAATCAAGCCAGTAGATGATAAAATGAAAGAGACCTTTACAGGAGGAAAAGGTTTCGATCTATGGCTGATGTGGAACGGTCTCCCCAAGGACCGAATAGTCAAGTGGGATGACCCCGAGAACGAGATATGTATTGCCACTGGACCTTTGGGTGGTGTCACTCAATATCCTGGAGCTGGCAAGTCTATTGTGACCTCAATCTCGCCTGAAACGGGAATTCCCATTGATAGCAATGTTGGAGGATATGTTGGACCAAATCTGAAGTTCTCAGGTTTTGACGCCATGGAGATTCAGGGTAAGGCCAAGAAGGATGTATACATCTTCATAGATGGCGACCGCGGTAAGATTGAGATTCACGACGCGAAAGACCTACCAGAAACCGCCTACGAGATCACTCATGTATTGAGTGAACGACACACTGAGAAGGATGGCAAGGACATGGCGGTGGTCACTGCAGGTCCAGGAGCTGAATATGCCTGGATGGGCTGTCTGAACTTCTCCTGGTGGGATATGAGAAGAAATATGCCAAGGTACAAGCAGGCGGGAAGAGGGGGCATCGGAACTGTCTTCAGAAACAAGAAGCTCAAAGCAATTGTTGTTAAGAAAGACAAGATTACTCTTGAGATGAACGGACCTGCAGACATTGAAGGCGTCAAAGCTGTTGGCAGGGACCATTCTGGCGAGATTCTACAACTCGATGATAAGCAAAACAGGATGAGGACCATTGGTACTGCACACCTACCATCAATCATGGATGAGTTCGACTTACTGCCCACTCGTAATTTCAGAACAGGTGGAGACCCCGAAGCGGGAAAACTCGCTGGCGTTGTGTGGGAAACAATCTACACCAATAGTGGGAAAGGATGGGACGGTTGCTGGAGACCCTGTGCAATCAACTGTAGTCACTGTATTGAGGGATTTGTTCCAAACACTGGATCTTTCAAAGGAAAGACGGTCGTAGTGGATGGACCAGAGTATGAAACAATTGCTGGTTGCGGGTCAAACATTGGGGTCTTTGAACCTCACTGGATTGCAGAACTGAATTTCTACTGTGATGCCTATGGTATTGATACTATCAGTTTTGGAACAGCCATGGCTTTCGTGATGGAGCTCTTTGAGGAAGGCTACATTGATGTGAAGGCTACCGGTGGTCATAAACTGAAGTGGGGAGCTGCAGAGGAGGCACTGGCTGTCCTTCATGAGATGGCAGAGGGCAAGGGATTTGGTGGTCAACATTTTGGGAAAGGAATCCACTATCTGAAGGGCTACTTTGGTGACAAGTTTGGGGTTGACAAACAAGTCATGCAGGACAGAGGGATGGAGCACAAAGGGCTTGAATACTCCGAGTACGTGACCAAGGAGAGTCTTGCTCAACAGGGAGGCTATGGTCTCACACTGAAGGGACCGCAGCATGATGAGGCTTGGTTGATCTTCATGGACCAAGTTCACAACTACTTGCCAACCTTTGAAGACAAGGCAGAAGCTCTTCATTATTTCCCCATGTGGCGCACCTGGTTTGGACTCAATGGACTCTGCAAGTTGCCCTGGAACGATATTGTGCCAGCAGACAACAAGGAAACTGCAGAGCCTGCAAAAGTACCTGGACATGTTGCATTCTATGCTAGATTCTATTCAGCTATGAGTGGCAAGAAGGCGACTGGAAATGACCTCTTGCTCATGAGTGAGAAGGTCTACAACTTCCAGAGAATCTTCAACATCAGACAGGGTAAGGGTCTAAGGATTCATGACTCGTTCATACCATACAGGAGTGCAGGTCCAGTGACAGACTGGGAGTACGAGTCACGAGCTGACCGCTATGATGAACAGCTAAAGAAGCTAGGAATTAACATCTCTGGAATGAATACAACTGAGAAAAACAAGAAACTTCGAGAGCATAGAGAGGAGCAGTATAGACTTCTTACAGATGCAGCCTACAAGCGACGTGGTTGGACTCGAAATGGTGTACCCAAAATGGAAAAGGTCAAAAAACTCGGACTTGACTGGATTCCTGAGCTTGTTGCCCTCGTGAAGAAATTCGAAGCTAGTGAACCTCCAAAGAACACCTTGCCAGCTTCTGATAAAGCCTGGAGATAGAGTACCAAGAATATCCTTCGATGCTGCGAGTCCATTAATTCCTCAATAATCTATGAGATTGATCTGACATAAAAGACCCAGATAATACATCAGGAAAATCCTATATTCTCTCACTACAGCTAATAAAGCAGTAGATAGGTATACTGCATGTCTTGATTGAGGGAACTTGATGGATAGAATCAAGATTGAAAACTTTGAAGACTCAGGATTAAACCTGTGTGTTCTCCTACTTATCGTTGTAATATCAGTTCCCTTTATCTTAAGTGGACATCAAGGTAGTTTCTTTTTTGCTGTAGTGGTCATTATTTTCTCACTAGCTTGTGCAGGATGGTCGTTCAAGGGCATTCTGGAATCTGGACCAAAGTCAACAATAAAAAGTGATATACCGGAAGAGTATCAATCATCAATTCCAAGAGGTCTTCATAGATTACTGAAAAGTGAGTCGCAAAAGACAAAAATGGCAGACAGTGTACATCGAAGACCAATCCCTGGTGTATCGAAATCCCTGAGTGAGATTTGGGACGCGGAATATGAGAGCGAACCACGAAGCCAGAGTCTTACGAAACCCGATAAAAAGACACAAGAAATGCAAGTTAAAGTTACACGTGGAGGAGAGTTCATAGGAAACAGAATGAGATTCAAGGTGAAGATTGTAAATGACTCGCCTTATGTCATCACTGATGTCACAGTATTCTTACTCTCCTATCCAAATGATGCCCTTAGATTTGTTGGTGACGCTGACAATGTTCATTTTGCAAAGATCGAATCTGGAGGAGTTCATAGTCTGACATTCGATTTTCTACCTACTCAAGACTGTGTGAGAGGCGAAATCGTCGCTGGAGTTTCATTTCTAGATATGCATGGTCAACCACAAATGAGAAACACAAAACCATTTGTAATTCGGTCAGTCTGTGATCTGTTGCTACCTCATAAGATATCCCCACATGATTTCAAGCTCAGGTTGAAGGAGCTAGAATCTGGGGAAATAGATGTCAAAGTAGAAGAATGGGCTCCCGAAGAGATGTTTGAGAAAGCACTGAAAATCATTGATGAGTCTAACTTCTTTGAAGTAAGTAGCAAAATCGAAGAAACAGATGAAACAATTTATGGAAAGATTGTTGGTTTTGCACTTGGAAAATATACAGGAAAAGAAGTTGGTGTTGAAATCTATATCTCAGGACCTGCAAAAGCAAAAGGTGCATCATGCAAGATCAAGGTTTCTGGTGAAGACCAAGCGATGATACTTCCAGCTATTGATGATCTTAGAGAACGACTTAATGCATGGCTTTGCCCAATATGTTCAAGCCCTCTATCGCTCACACATGTAGATGATTTGAGACAGGGAAAAGTTGTGATGTGTCCATTTTGCGGCGTGTCTATAGGAAGATGAAATTGACCTCTCCATTTTAAAGAGAGATTGGTGAACAATTCCACTCATTCGAAGAAGTGTTGGATAGAAATATTAGTGGAATGATAAGCCAATTCACCTGAGGCAGACTTATGGCCAGATGCACAGACTGTGGCAGATTTGCTTGCTACACTGGTGAACTGGACAATCTCCCCTCTGGGGACTTTTGTCCAATGCAGACTCACAATGAAGTACTTGTGGAGGCAAGAGCGAAGTATGATGACCCAGGAATAAGAAGGATTTCCCAAGAGTCAGCGAGGGTGGAGGCAACAGGGTATTGTGAGTGGACACGAGTGGAGGAGACCATGGAGTTTGCTGAACGGATGGGCATCCAGAAACTTGGCATCGCGTATTGCATTGGTCTAAGACGTGAGGCAAGGACTCTCGCCAACATCTACAAACAGAATGGCTTTGAGGTTGCGTCAGTCTGTTGCAAGACAGGAAGCATTCCAAAGGAAGACATAGGTCTCCGGGATGATGAGAAGATACGCCCAGGACAATATGAGAGTGTCTGTAACCCAATTGGTCAGGCAATGGTGTTGAATGCCGAAGGTACAGGTCTCAATGTCATCATGGGCCTCTGTGTTGGACATGACTCTCTCTTCATCAAGCACTCAGATGCATTAGTCACATGCTTGGTTGCAAAGGATAGGGTTCTTGCTCACAATCCAATCGGAGCCATCTATACGTCAGAATCATATTATAAGAAAAAACTTGAACGGCAAAATAGAAAGTGAGGACTACTGCAGAATCAAACCTGATTGGACTCTCCGTTTCTTAATTAACGAGCCAATTATGACTATCTCAAGTGCGATTACTGGGAGCAGAATTGATGTGAGCAACCAACCATAGGGAGATGAGGGAAGCACAGGATTCGAGTTACTGCTGACCAGTTTTGTCGAAAGACTGTTGGTACCAAAGGGATCATCGATATTGAAATGGAAGAAATACCCGCTGGCAAAAATGCCATGTGAGTCGTACCCTATCGTATCCTCATCATATCCTTCCTCATGGTGTAATGAGCAACCCGTAGTGCCATAGCTGGTGATGTTGTAGACACGCCATCCAAACGTCACCTTGTCGACATTCTCCAAACTCGACAGGTTAATCCAAAGCGGTGCTAATTCATGGACAGTAAGGCTACCGTTGGGATAGTCCTGATAGAATGTTTCATTTGTTATTTCATTGTTATCAGTGATTGTACGCACGATTACGAATCTACTGTCAAAACCCTCTACTCTACTAAGTACCTCATAACGTACTGTAAATGTATCATCAATGGGGCCACTCATATGTTTGTATTCTTTTTCGTATTCAAGTATCAATCCCACTGGAAAATCATCAAGATTCTGACTTGCGCTCGCTGGTACAAAAGAGAAGGCGGAGATCATAAGGAGTGATAATATGAATGCACTCAGACATTGGTCTATCTTGATAATTAAAAACTCCCGTTTCACTTTAAAGAATCCGCACCTTTTCTTCGTGTACAGATATGTTTGAGATGCGATAAGGGTTTCTAGCAACAACTTCCGTTTGCACCAAGTTCTTAGGCTAAAACAAACTGAACATGGATAATGCAACTCGGTCTTGAACCCTACATCCTAGGGGTAATCAGTGCACTACTAGCGATGCTCTTCTTTGCAGTGACAAATATATTCTACAAAAAGATGAGCGAGAGCATCAGTGTCATGGACATCATGTTCACCAGGATGTGGGTCAGTCTTCCTGTCGCCTATCTCTTTGCAGTTGCAGCCTCAGGATCCATCACATTCACAATCCCTGTGGAATCTCTGTTTCCACTCATCTTCTCCATGGTGATAGGCATCGTCATTGGGGATGCAATGTACTTCTATAGTCAGGAGAGAATAGGGGTGGCCAGAGCTTTCCCGATAGCTATGAGCTATCCCCTATTGGTATATTTCCTTGCAGCCTTGTTTTTAGATGAACCTGTTATTCCTCAGAGAGTTCTAGGTGCCTTGATTGTTGTTACTGGTGTGATTTTGATAGCTAGAGCCAAGCAGAATGAAACAGCAAATTCTAGTCGCTGGAGTGAACGTGATCTCCGACTTGGCTTGATTCTTTCATTCCTAGTCCTTATATGCTGGGCTTCGAGCGATGTCATCTTTCAATACGGTCTTGGTGGGGTGCCTCCTGCTGAAGCGAACTTTTACAGGATGCTTGCCGCTTCTTTGTTACTTGTACCAGTCTTCCTCTTCTCGTTATGGGGTGAAAGGGTCCTTCCAACAAAACATGCTACAGCAGTTGCTCTGGCCATTGGAATAGTTGGACTTGGACTGAGTCTTGTAGTGTACAGTTACGCTATCAAGCTAATTGGCGCAACAGTAACCTCGTTGATTGTGGCATCAGCACCAATGCTCACGGCACCACTTTCTGCAATCTACCTAAATGAAGATGTAAACAGACAGGTGGTTGTTGGAACAGTCCTCACAATTATTGGAGTTCTTATGGTCGTAATAATTCTCTGATGTCCGACTTCTACTGAAGCTACTCCCGTCCATCAAAGATTTTAAAGCGCTCCACGTCAAAGCTCTCACAGGTTAAGAGTCACTTTGGCCGGTGGGAATGGGATAAATGCTAATGCTCCTACAGTTCATTGATAGTCTAATCAATGGAATACTGATTGTCCTCTTTATCTTCCTAGCGTGCATCGCTGTGGCACTTGGATGTATGGGATCAGATATCAAGAAGGAGGAAACGATTTCAGCTAGTGTGAAGAAAGAGATAGGCTTCAAATCGGACCGGAGACCATCACCTACCATCAGTTGGCGTGAGATAGGTCGAGAACCTGAACCCAGAAGTTATGTGAGGACCACCAGACCCATTCCGGGAGTTTCACAGGCAATAAGACAAGTACATCGACCTCCAGCCATGTCTGAGAAGCAAGTTAAGGCTCTTAGAGGTGGTGAGTTTGTTGGGAACCGAATGCGGTTTAAGGTCAAGGTCCTGAACGAAACACCATATATGATAACAGATGTGACTGTTTTCCTGATCTCATTTCCCAAGGAGTCTCTTCGACTGGCTGGCAAAAAGGATGATTGTCAGTTCTCGAAAATTGAACCTGGGGGATTTCGAAGTCCGACCTTCGACTTCCTACCAACACAGGATTGTGTACGGGGAGAGATTGTTGCTGGAGTTTCATATGTTGATATGACTGGAAAAGCACATACACTCAGTACAGAACCATTCGTCATTCGGTCAGTCTGCGATCTTCTAATACCAGATCAGATATCTCCAGAAGACTTTGAAATCAAGTTAAAGTCACACGAACACGGAGAAATAGTCATCAAGGTCGAGGAATGGACACCAGAGGAGATGTTCGAGAAAGCCCTACGCATTACTGATGAATCAAACTTCTACGAGGTAGGTAGTGAGTTTGATGTCAAGGAAGGTGTTGCCTTTGGTTCCATCACGGGACTAGCGAAGGGCAAGTATACAGGAAAGAGTGTTGGTGTGCATATAAATATCAGCGGACCTTCGAAGAAGAAGGGAGCCTCATGCTCAATCAGAGTTACAGGAGAGGACCAAGCAATGATCCTACCAGCCATTGATGATCTCAAAGAGAGATTAAGTGCATGGTTATGCCCAATGTGTTCTAGTCCTCTATCATTGGATAGTGTGCAGAAGCTCCGTGACGGACAAGTGGTTGTGTGTCCATTCTGTTCAGTTTCAATCGGTCGATAATAATCGTGGAGCGAAAAAAGTTAGATGCAGTTTCCGAGTATGATGGAAGGGGCTCTTGGAATCATCGTTATAACCATGTTCCTCGTCTGTTGCCTTTTGGCTCTATCAAAGGGAGCAGAAGAAGAGGCAGAGATAGTACAGATGAGTAGGACGCACCCACAGGAGGCGTGGTCTGTACTTCGAGAGGGTGTCTTTGAATCTGATGCTTACAGGAGGTATGAATATCAACATAGACGACATCAAAGACCAATACCTGGAGTTGCTAAGTCGATTTTTGTAGTAGACACAAAAGCACAGTCCAAATCAGATGAAGTTGTTGCTCTTCGTGGTGGGGAGTTCATTGGAAATCGAATGCGGTTCAAGGTTAAAGTCAGGAACGATTCAGAATTTACTATTACTGATGTGACCGTGTATCTTCTCTCATTCCCCAAGGAAGCGTTGAAGTTGGTTGATGATGATGACTGTCGCTTTTCAAAGATAGAACCCGGAGGCTTTAGAAGTCCCACATTTGATTTTCTACCCACTCAAGACTGTGTGAAGGGAGAAATAGTGGCTGGTGTTTCGTATATCGATGAGAGAGGTAAGGCACACACTATTAGTACTAAACCATTCATCATACGGTCAGTGTGTGATTTGCTCCTACCTGATCAGATTAGTCCTGAAGAATTCGAATTGAGATTAAAGGGACACGAACATGGTGAGATCGTGTTCAAGGTCAATGAGTGGACTCCCGAGGAAATGTTCGAGAAAGCCCTGCGATTAGTGTATGAGTCGAACTTCTTTGAGGTAAGTAGTAGCATTGATGCAACTAAAGGCATTGTATTTGCGAACATCAGTGGTTATGCAAAAGGAAAGTACACTGGGAAGAATGTTGGTGTTCAAATCAGTATTACTGGACCTGCTGGGAGGAAAGGTGCCAGCTGCACTATAAGGGTGACTGGGGAGGACCAAGCAATGATTCTTCCTGCCATCGACGACATCCAAGAGAGATTGAATGCTTGGCTGTGTCCGATGTGCGGAAGTCCTCTCACATTGGAGAATGTTGAGGATTTGAAGGAAGGCAAAGTTATTTGTTGTCCATTCTGCAATGTTTCGATTGGCAGGTAATAACAATCTGCACAATCGATTAATATGTCTTCACGAAGTACTCGCTTTTAGAGACCTCGCTTATACTGCGATACAGCTCACAAGATGAAGGGAAATTGGGATTCGAATAGCAATGATGGAGTTTCCTGAAGAGGTTAGGTTTCAATCGACGTGGAGACCCTATCAGGCCCGCGTGCTCTCAGAGTTAGAGGATCATCTTGATGATAATAAACTGCATGTGGTTGCTGCACCTGGTTCAGGAAAGACTGTTCTTGGTCTGGAAGTTGTTCTTCGTATCAACAAACCAACACTTATTCTTGCACCAACCTTAGCTATTCGAGATCAATGGGTGCATAGACTCTTTGAGTTGTTCCTCCCGAAGAATTCAGCGATGCCAGAGTGGGTGTCTAGAGACCTAACAGATCCAGGATTCATTACTGTAGCTACCTATCAGGCACTTCATAGCGCTATGAGTTTGAAACCTGAAGAAGACATCGAGGAAGATAGCAAAGACTTGCAAGAGATCGAGGAAGTTGAGAGAGTCGAAGAGGACTTGGAGGAAGAGGATGATGCTGAAAGCGATGTCCACTCGTGGTTAGACCAAAGAAAGAAACGGAGTAAAAATGCACCATTTCCTGGACTTGTCGAACTATTGATTGAAAGAGGGATTCAGACCATAGTATTGGATGAAGCGCATCATCTTAGAGCAAGTTGGTGGAGGAGTCTCATTTCTTTAGTCAAAGGTCTCGGAGAACCAAAGACCCTCGCACTCACAGCAACTCCGCCGTTTGATGTTCCTCCTTTTGAATGGGATAGATATATGGAACTCTGTGGTCCAGTTGATGCACGTGTTCCAGTTCCTGAGCTGGTGATGGAAAGCAACTTGTGCCCACATCAGGACCTCGTCGTATTCTCTACTCCCTCCGAGGCAGAGAGCGAGGAGATTGCTAAGTTCCGAACAGAGGTTACTAACTTTGTTAGAAATCTCCAGACACAGCATCAGTTCAGGGACTATGTCCGGGCTCATGATTGGTTGAACCCCCCTGAATCTCATCTAGAACAGATACTGGATCAGCCCGACTTCTTCTCAAGCATGCTAGTGTATTTGTTTCATCTTGGCGTAGAGATTCCAGATGAAGCCGTGGAAATAATTGCAGATTCTAGAAGTGGAATTCCATCCTTTAATCTCGAGTGGCTAGAGATACTACTCACCGGAATTCTCTATCCAGCAGGTGTAGAGAAACCTAAGCTAGATTCTTTTCTTGAGGAGATTCGCGATGAACTCAAACGAATCGGAGCTCTCGAACGGAGAAAGGTCCTCCTTAGAAATGTGTCATCAGTTGATAAGATCCTCAAACAGAGCATCTCCAAGCTACAACGGATTGTAGAAATAGCACAGCGGGAGAGTGACTCTCTTAAAGATGAGTTGCGTATGGTTATCCTTACAGACTACATCAGACTAGCATTTCTACCACAGTCGATTGAGGACCAACCTATTCTAAATAGGATTGGAGTAGTTACAATCTTTGAGGCAATCAGACGCGCTGGTCTGAGATCATCTAAGATAGGTATTCTAAGTGGCTCACTCGTCGTCATACCTGAGGAATCTGAAAAGATATTCAGAGAGTGCGCGATGGCACTTGGAATTGATAGAAAGGAGTTGAGTCTGAAGACCCTCGTCCATGACTCCAGGTACCTTAAGGTGAGTGTAAAAGAGAATGAGAAACACAAGCTTGTCAGAGCAATAACCGACCTCTTTTCAGTAGGTGGTATCAATATCCTTGTTGGGACAAAGAGCCTCCTTGGTGAGGGGTGGGATGCCCCATCTATCAATTCCTTAGTACTTGCGAGTTTTGTCGGCTCGTATATGCTCTCAAATCAGATGCGTGGAAGAGCCATTCGGAGCGAGCGGGGAAATCCCAACAAGACTGCAAATATCTGGCAAATAGTATGTATTGAAACAAAGTCCTATTTCGCTGGCGAGGATTTCAATACGATGCAGAGGAGATTCAAGGCCTTTGTTGGTGTGTCTTCTCTCGAACCAGTGATAGAGAATGGTTTCGCACGACTGGGTATTGGTAACCCACCATTCGAGAAGAAAGATCTAAAGAACTTCAACGAAAGAATGTTCTCGCTCGCAGAGAACCGCGAAGCAATACAGCAGTCATGGGAGGTTGCCCTTCGTCGAGGAGAAGAAGGAGTACGACTAGTGGAGGACATAGAGGCACAAAAGGTATACCTTCCACGAGGTTTTGTGTTTCGGAATACAATCTCAGCGCTATTCTGGGAGGGTCTTTTCATAACAGGCTATTTCCTGTCCCATTACCTTGACAGCATCTCTCCTGTTTCATTGGAGGCATTGGTCATCTCGTTGATTGTCGTATTCGTGCTATGCATGTTGATATTAGCACCAACAACTTTCAAGGCAATCTACCTTTTCATCAAACATGGACCTGTCAAGAGTAGCCTAAAGCAAATTGGTTCAGCCATTCTCAAGACTTTGTGCCATATTGGTGAGTTTTCGACTGACTATATGGTGATACGTGTCGTTGTGGAAGAGGGTGAATATGGAGAGGTATTTTGTCGAATGGATGGCGGCAGTAACAGGGAGAAGTCTATCTACTTGCAAGCGCTACAGGAACTTCTGAATCCCATAGAGAATCCTAGATACCTGCTAGTCAGAAAGTCGATGTGGTGGAATCGTTTTACAAGAAAGGATTATCATGCTGTTCCGACCATCATTGGAGCAAAGAAGGAATATGCTGAATATTTTGCAGAGATGTGGGCGAAGCACGTGGGAAGAATGAATCTTATCTATACAAGAAATAGAGAGGGCAGAATTGAGTTGATTCGTGCACGGAACAAATCTCTCTCTGCAACTTTCAGACCTAGGTCAGAGAGACTCACTCGATGGAAATGACAAAGATAATCAATGAAGTAGTTTGTTTTTCACTGCAAAAATATGATAAGAATAACCACCTCTATTAGGAGTCCAATATGGTGTGTTAAGCTATGCAAATCGCATCTGACATTTTCGATGCTTTCCTATTTTCCGGACTAATAATGGCTACAGGTATTTTTTTGCTTCTAATAGCTGCACAAACAAAAATCCCAAAGCTGACTGTTACTTCACCCACCTACGCTTTTGGTTCAATTCTATCTTTCAACATGTCACTAATCTACATCTTATCAGAAGTACAGTCACATCAGTTAGTAGGTCTGTTTGGAGGATATCTACTTCTGACGCTTTCTTTAGTTCAGGCTTTTTTTGATCTACGGAAAAGTGACAGCGATGAACCAGGTTGATTAATGCATCAAATAAATCTCTCTCTGAATTTTCTAAACATGGAGTAAAGCCATGAAATATAATGTCACGAAACACGTCTAATATTGAAGAGAATGTGAGACTGGCAAGAGAGTCTCACAATCTTCCTTGAAGAGTTCTATGCAAATCCTCGTCCAGGAGCTCGACCTAGTCTCAGTTGTGCATAACGAGCATCATCATGAGGTTCCGGTCCTTGCAGCTGCCTCTGGAGTTTATTGTATTCATCTTCACATGTTGACTCGAGTTGAAATTTACTGATGTTCAATCTAATTTCATTATGGTCAATTGTTTCAATGAAATAAGGCGGAACAAGAAGGTCGATGTCAGGTTGAGCCTTGAGGCGTTCAAGCAGTTCCTCAAAGAAACCACCACCAAGAACGAGCCACATTACATTGTCCTTATCAAACCAGATATCAATGACAAATCCGACCTTGATTCCATCAGAGTCAACGACCTTTACATCAGAAAGTTTCGAGAAAGTAATGTAGGTTTCTGCAAGTACACCAGGATCGAGAGTCTTCTTGAGAGTTTCACTGTCAACTTTAAGGTGAACCGTATCAGAAATTGAGTCTACATCTTCGAGTCTGACTACTGGATCAATATCAGGTCTTGCGCGAATTGATTCAAGAAATTCTTCAACCCTACCACCACCAATTACCAAATATTTCAGGTCAAGGACATTTTCACCACAGCCAAAGATCCAGTCCATGACTTCGCCAACTTTGTCTCCATCGGAGTCTATTACATCCTTGTTTCTAATCTCGCTGAATTTTAATTCACAGCACTGCATTATGCCAAACCTCGATTTTTATTCACTATCGTTAATATATAACCTTTCGCCTAAACGGACGAAATGATTAGAAAATCAAGAAACATACTCCCTGAAAAAGGATTGGGAGCCCATCAAAGGGGCTCGATTTCTAGTAAACTTCTCTGGGACTCTCTCTCAAGCGATCGGGTAGTTGACCACCTTCTCCCAAGACCTCAAGCTCATGGTCTCTGCCATATCGACCACCATCATTACAGAGGAAGCCTGTCTTTGTGATACCTCTGGCTTGACGTTCAGCGGCTCGGCGAGTAATCATAGTCTTTCCTGAGGGGACGGTCATGATCAGTTTCTTCTGGGCTTCATCAATCACCAGCAAAATTGTATCATCGCTGGCATTTCGTGTGGTTTCGAAAAACTGAGAGGTCGACTCATTAAACTCGAGATATACTGGCATTCGGAATCAAAGCCTCCAACTGGCTACTTGAACATCAATGGTTTCTGGGCGTTTATTAATGAATCTCGCGCGAGTTCCCAAGCACAATTGATGTGCGGCTGATTGAAATTATAGAAGATGTGCAGTACCACAATGGGCACAGACGACAGCATCCTCGAACTCACCAGGTAATGGTAAGGGTGCACCACAATTCTGGCATTTGAGGTCTCTAATCTGAGACCGCTGTTCAGCAGGGATGTTCAGCTTAAACACTCTCTCAGCGACATCTTGTATTGTCTTCCCAATCTTTTGTGCAGCCTTTCCAACTGAGCTCCTCTCAGGATCACTTAGGGAGCCCAGTCCTACAGCTTGGAAGAAGTTATCAATTGCACGACCAATCTTACCAAAGACTGAGCCAGCTTTCCAAGACATCACTTCCGGGACTTGGAGCTCTAGGAGTTCACTATCAGGGTGGCCGGGTATCTCGTATCCTCTGTTCCAATCCTCACGATCAGATCGAGGGGATGTCAAAGCATGTCCGCAGCTGGGACAAAACATCTGCCACTCCTTACCAAAGAATCCCTTTCTCCTTTTTCGCTCACCAACATTATACCAGCATCTCTTGTGTGCGAGCTTATTACAATTGGGACAGGCAAACAAATAGTAGGTGTCAGGTTTGACCTTTGAGGTCCCTCCTGTGTGAATCTTTAGGTATGCTAAATCATCTGGGGTGTTGTTAAGTAGATACTTACCACAAATGAAACAGGTTCGGCCATCCAACTTGTTCATTTTATCAGGAGTGATTCTCAAAATCTTGAAACCTCAAGAAACTGGAAATCACGAGGCAATATGAACCTTACATATAGAACACATCTTAGAATTCGAGGGAATCCGAAAGCCTCTTAGCACAGATTTGAACACAAAACGGAACAATCGATAAGGCTAATGGAGGTCTACACAATTTCAACAGACTTTATTCTAGAACTTAGGAACCTTGACCCGACCAAAGTTCATCTTGTTGGAGGCAAAGCGTCAAACTTAGGTATTCTAATCAATGCTGGCTTCAATGTACCCAATGGTTTTGTCATAACCACTGAAGCATACCATCTTTTTCTCCTGGCAAACAACATCAATCCTTCAGCTCTTGATCTTGAGGATTTACGACACGCTATAAACAACGCAACTTTCCCATCTGACATGCATGATACAATAATAACTGCCTATACCGAACTTGGTTGTGGAAAGGTTGCAATAAGGTCATCAGCTACAGCTGAAGATTTGCCAGAAGCTTCGTTTGCTGGGCAATATGAAACATACCTTAACATTGATGGTGCAGATAGTCTGCTAGAGCACGTCAAGCATTGCTTTGCTTCAATGTGGAATGACCGGGCGGTTGCCTATCGAAATGAAAATGAAATAGACCATGATTTGGTACGACTAGCTGTAATCGTACAACCAATGATTTCTGCAAATTGTGCAGGAGTTCTCTTCACTCGAAACCCGCTTGCTAGTTCTGAATTCGAGATGATGATAGAATCGAATTTTGGACTTGGAGAATCCGTTGTATCAGGCCAGACTATACCAGACAGATATGTTGTTGAGGAGCGTCCCAATAACGAATTCGTTATCTTGAGCAAAGAGATTGGAACCAAGGAAACTATGACTGTTGATGCAGCACAGGGAATTGACTTAGTTACGACACCTGCTCAAAAAAGTCAGCAGTCTTCATTAGTTGATAGTCAAATACAGGATCTCTCAAGGTTGGCTCGTTCAATAGAACATCTGTTTAAAGTTCCCCAAGACATTGAATGGGCATTAGATAATAAGGGAGTTATTCATATCCTTCAGTCTCGTCCGATAACCATCAAGCGAGGTGAGAAAGAACCTCTTGATGATATATTCTGGACCCGGGGATATGCTGATGACTACTGGAATGATCCAGTAACCCCTTTATTTTTCGATTTGCTAGGTGACCAAATAACATACATTGTGAATGTTGAAACAAACGCTATCATGGGATACAAAGACCTTCCAGAAAAATTGCTAAAGTTGCATAAGGGACATGTCTACTTCAATCTTGATGTCATTCGAACCAAAGTAGTAAACGAGATACCCCCCTTTATCCGGTCTGAGGATGTCTTGAATTATTTTCCAGAAGGAAGTGGTCCCTTTGGAAAAGATACAATGAGAGAGCTCCCCTTTGCTCTCAAGACTAGGATAATGGCTGAGATCAGAGTCATGCTCTTTGACAGTGATGGGAGCATGACCAAAACTAATGATTCCTACATGAAATGGACTGAAGAAGTCTTTGATCCCTACTGCAAGAAGTTCGATGTCGATCTAGGTTATGCAATGCAACATGAATCAATAGAGGCTCTGATGGTATTAGCAGAGGAGCTAGATAAAGTAATGATGAGGCACTTCAGAATGGTTCGTTATGGCATCCCCGTACATACGCTAGGAATGAATCTGATCACGAACTATCTATGTCGAAGATGGTTAGGGGAGAGGACTGGTTCAGTAGTCTATCCTTTACTGCTCTCTGGTCTTGAGCATAGTACGACAGAAACTAATAGAAGATTGATTCAACTTGCCATGTTTGCAATCAGCGATGATGCCTTGAAGAATCTCATCCTTAACACATCCTCCAACGAATTGCATGCCTCACTCATTGAAAGCGACCTTTCTTCAGCTCAATCTTTCTTCAATGAATTCACGAGATTCTTAGATGACTTTGGTGACCGCGGTTTTACTAGAGAGCCATACTATCCAAGATGGCGAGATGCTCCAGAGTATGTATTTGATGCTCTCAAACCGCTAATTAGTGAGTCAACCCCGAATTACAAGAGTACAGAGGAATTAATCACAAAGAAGCGAATGAAGGCGGAGATAGTTGCAGAGAAGCACATACGTGGTCAGCGGTATGGACCAATCAAGTGGATGCTCTTCTCTACAATACTCGGGATGGCTCGTACATACATAGGGTTTAGAGAGAATCAAAGATACAATCTAGATCGTTGGATTGCAAGAAACCGTAGAGTATTCTTGGAGATAGGAAAGAGATTGGTTGAAGAACGGTATCTTGAGGAGTCTATTCATGTCTTTTTCCTACATCGGAGAGAATTGAAAAAGGCTGTCAAAGCGAGAGTTGATGGTCCTGAGCCAGACCATTTCAGAGAACTAGCAAAGGACAGGCATAATGAGTTTCTGAGGTATGAACACTCAACACCTCCCAAATTCATGGTTGGTTCAAGAGAGTTTGAAGACCCACTACCAGATTCGACTGAAGGATATAGGGGAATTCCAGCAAGTCAAGGGATTATATCCGGAAAAGTACGAATCCTTGATACAATCGCAGATATTCCTGAGGTGAGAGCTGGAGAAATTTTGATAGTACCAAGAACAGATCCTGGATGGACTCCGGTCTTCTCAAAGATTGGAGGGCTCATTACTGAATCTGGAGGAGTTCTATCACATGGAGCAGTCGTTTCACGTGAGTTTGGGATTCCTGCTGTGACTAACATTCGTAATGCATGCCAGATTTTCAAGACAGGACAGAAAGTGAAACTTGATGGGAATCAAGGTATTGTTGTGTTGTTAGAGTAGGAGTGAAACGCGTTGGAGGAATTGACACATGCAGCAACATCACAACAGGAATGGAATGAGTCCTACTACTTTATCTTCTATGACAAGGAGAAGAAGTTTGGAGGGATGAGTAGGATTGGGTTTAAGCCAAATAAGAAGGAAGGAATGACATTCTTCTTTCTCTTCCTCCCAGATGGTTCTGTTGGTGCATATCATGCAAATGATGACGCCAGCAGTTATCCAGAATCATTCAGAGTGTCCAATGTTGAGCATAAATGCTTGGAGGATGGCAGATGGCACTACTCGTTTGAAGGACCGATGCTAATTTTCAACAATCCAAGAAACTTCGCAAAGCTTCAGGAAAATCCCGAGGTCATCAGCGACCTTATTGGTGCAAAGGTGATTCTAGATTACACAGCATTCAGTGATACATATGAGTATAGTGAACATATGACCCCTGAATCGCTTGAGATTGGAAAGAAGACAGGGGATATGCATTGGGAGCAGATTGGCAAAGTGACTGGAACCGTCAAGGTTGGAGAGGACACATTTACAATAGAAGGATGTATTGGTCAGAGAGACCACACTTATGGCATCCGAGACTGGACTGGCATTGGAAATTGGTTTTATTTTGTCATCTGGTTCAATGAGAATCTATGTGTTAATCCTGCAGCAGTAGTTATGAACGATGGCCGCATTGGTTCTGGGGGGTTCATCTACAAAGATGGAGTCAATATACCTTTGAAGGAGATTAAAATGCTCGATCATTCCTACGAGGAGAATGGTGTATATCCAATATCCACTGAACTAGAATTGACTGATCAGCATGGACAGAGATACATTCTCAAGGCATTCCCTGGACAGGTTGTACCTGTACCATTCAGAGGCGATAGCGGCAGTATGTCGTTCCTCATTCAATCATTTGGAACCTTTCAGCTTGATGATCTTGATGGAGGTTACGGATCGTATGAGGTTTTGAGAAGAGCAAACCCATAGGTATATGCGAAAGGAGTTATGATACTGAGTTATATTAAGAGAATCAACTGAGAAAAAACAGTGGGAATTCACCATGTTCGAATACGTCCAAGAGAGAGAGATTGGCAAACGACTTGAACCTAGAACGATGGTGTATGTCATAACTATTGGAGAGTGTGATGGCTTCAACTCTCAGAACCTTACGAAACGAGGGGAAAACCAACTCATCGAAATGGCAAGATCGAGAGTAGCTACTGGAGTGCGACTTCTTTATACAGCTACAGAGAAAATCGCTGTGAAGTCAGCAGAAATCTTAGCAGATGAATTTGAATCAAAGACCAAGAAGATGACTTGCTTGGATTCTGTAAAGTTTGGTAATGATGGAAACAATCTAGATTCATTTAGAGAAACCTTCAAACAAATGTGGAAGCAAGAAGACTTTGTTCCTGAACATGGAGAATCATTTGTTGAAGTCCGTGACCGTCTCGGTAACTGCATGGGAGGGATAGTGGCAAAGCATCAGGATGATGTTGTGGCGGTAGTCGTCGATCCACTCATTGCACTCCTCTTTCATTCTCATGTAGCAGCCATACCTCTTGATATGAGTGAATGGCAATCATTTGGTTATGCCTCTTGTGCCACTTACGAGTATTCCAGAGGGTGGAGTGTCATTATGCCACCTGATAATAGCTATCTTACGGATCCTACTACAGTAAATGATACTCTTCCCGAGGAACTTCTTTAATTCAATGAAAAATAAGAGAGAAGAACCGGACTAAGAGCCCGGTCTTCAAATGATAGTCTATCTTCGTCTATATAACATACAGACAACAACCACTAGTGCAACTACTACTCCAACTACGAGATAGAGAGTGAATGGATTACCACCATTAGGTTCGTATGGAGTAGTCGGTCCCTCTGTCTGATACGCACTGGTATAAGCTACAAAGACGGGATCACAGATAATCTCATGTCCACCCCAGCGCTCATAGCCAGACGTCATGAACAACATTGATGCATCAACTGTCCAGTCAGTCACTGTCTGCCCAGAGGTCGACTGGTACATAGCACTGAACGCACCAATGGGTATAGTGGAAGACCCAGATTTATTGACAGTCGCATGGCCATCACCACCCCATGTGTATGGGAGGCCACCCATTGTTACATTAGCATATGGAATATTATTGTGTCCAAACTGATAGTACTCCGCACTAACGCTCTCTGCGTTTGTGTCAGTAAGTGGTAGTTCCCCAGCAGAACGCTGTGTACGACCTGTTGTTCCAAGAACGCCGAAGAAGTTCACTGCAAGGCTCCGATTATTCAACACACTCTGGTCAAAAGTATCCAGGGTGAAATCACCTATCTTTTGATCAATCTTGAATGAAACTGCATGGTTCCACCTAGAGGGATCCAAACGATCGTAGGTGACCAAGTCTATATTGAATGATATATCAAATGCCATCTCATCAACAGTCGCATGTGAGATTGCATAATCAAAGACATTCTGGTTAAAATCTAAAGCTCCCTCATACGACTCTCTGAAGGCCCAGGGACCTCGAACTCCTCGAGTGTGTTCTATCTGAAGTGGATAAATAGTAACAGCAACATCATAGATTGACACTCCAAAGGCAACTTCTGTGTCAGCTGATACAACGACCTCGCCACTACCATTGGTCGCACCAAATGGCTGTCGGAATTCAATTGACCCAACAGAATCTATCAATATCAGATGTGTGACCTCATCAGTGACCAACTGTCCATCTTCAAAATAGAAATCTGGTGCCATTGGAGAGGCACCAAGGGGATCATCATTGAAGATGAGAAGGCCAGCGTATTGAGCTCTGAAGTGTGCAGCTAAGAGACTGCCCGCTGCGACTGAAACTATGAATGCTTGGTGTGTACCCCAGAAGAACCAAGTGTTTTCCCATGTGTTGCTTGAAAGTCCTGTGATCCCACTTAAATCGATGGTTCGGTTCTCAGTCATCCAAGCTACGTACTTGTACTCTGGAACTGCAAGTTCATCAACTGGGTCAGCCCATAAGAGATCTCGGATCTCATCAAGCTCACTCTGAGTGACTGGTGACATATCTGTGTGATACCAGTAGAAGGTCTCGTTTGCCTCGAATGCAAGTTCAAATTCTAGTATACCCATCCAGTTGGCAGAGATAAACTCATCACCATTGCGATTAGGCGATGGGTCAAAGCCTACAAGAACCTCCATCTTGTCAACAGAAGTGTTGCCCCAGTCATGCCAGTATCCTGTTCTCTTAATGAAGTACTGATCCTCAGTGGTGAACACATTGCCATCAAGGTCGATTGCACCACTTGAAGTGACCACCCACCTCTGTGGCTCAAAGAAATCAACCTCGCC
>Ga0180437_10000783_pt1 | contig 58164 bp, 48 predicted proteins | sample SS_ome_4_FD_132410 | JGI IMG/M metagenome (GOLD analysis project Ga0180437, IMG submission 132410) | Hypersaline lake sediment archaeal communities from the Salton Sea, California, USA - SS_3_D_1 metaG | ecosystem: Environmental > Aquatic > Non-marine Saline and Alkaline > Hypersaline >...
AGGGTCAGACAGATTGCCTTTTTCATAATAATCCTCCTCATACCGATTATGCAGGTCTCTCTATGCATGATAATCTATTGCAGCCAAAGAATCAAGAGGAAATTGTCCCAGAAAGAAACAGGTAAGGTGACGTTAACCTTGACAAAAACAGGACATTTTCGTAAAATGCAGTTAAAATTAGTAATCCCCTTAGGCATAAAAGGATGAAAAAAGAAACCATGGAAACCAACCACCCTCGAATCAATAAATCCACTCTGATCGAAGAGATCGTCGAGAAGTATCCCCAGCTGATCCGTCCGCTGCGGGAATCCGGCATCGTCTGCATACGCTGCGGCGAACCCATCTGGGGAACGCTGGAAGAGGTCGCTACCGAAAAGGGAATCCAGGACATCGATGCCCTTGTCGAAGAGATGAACCGGCACATTTCCGGTGCAGGAGACGGATGAAAACCCATCCTTTCCTGTTTGAGCTGAAGAACGTCTCCGTTCTGCGGCAGGGGAAAACGATACTCGACCGGATATCCATCGATATGGATCATGGGGCGTCTTACGCCATCATCGGGCCCAGTGGCTCCGGCAAAACCACGCTGCTGCGGCTGTTTAACTTGATGACGATTCCATCCTCGGGTGAGGTTCGATTCCGAGGTAAACCCGCCTTCGCCTATCCGCTCCTGGATTATCGGAGACGCATCGCCATCGTCTTCCAGGAATCCGTTCTCCTGGACGGCACGGTCGAGGATAATCTCACCCTGCCCTTCCGTCTGAATCGTTGGTCATCGGAGAACCTGGAAGCATCCCGGATTGACAGGGTGCTCTCCGTGTGCCAGATCGATCCGAGTTTTCTTAAAGAAAACAGTCACGTCCTATCTGGCGGGGAAAAGCAGAGGGTGGCCATCGCGCGGGCCCTGCTCCTGGAACCGGAAGTTCTCCTGATGGACGAGCCTACATCGTCCCTGGATGTCGTGACGGCCGATCGCGTGATCGATGGTATCGTCCAGCACTACTCGAATACAACATTGATCATCGTGACCCACGCCCTGGAACTCATCGAAAAAATCGACAGGAAAATAATACTCAAGAACGGTGCCGTGGAATCCTGCTGCGAACGCTTGAGTGAGGCCCAGGTTCGCGAGATGCTCCAAGAGGCGTCATGAGTGGAGCGCTGGACATCGCCATCTGGAGGCTGGCACTGGCCTACGTGCTCTTCCTCGTCGTCTTTGGCATCACGTGGTGGAAAAAACTCCACCTGGAAAAAGACCTCGTCCACTCTGTCGTCAGGATGACGCTTCAACTGATTCTCATGGGATTCCTCCTCACATATATCTTCGAAATCCGTCTCTGGCTTGTGATGACCCTCCTTTTCCTTGTCATGATCTTTTTCGCCACTCAGACCATCGTGAAACGATCGGGCATATCCTTCCCAGGTGTGTATCGCATTCTGTTCTTCTCAATACTCTGTGGAGGAGGAATCGTATTCTTCTTTTTCATCCTCGTCGTCGTACATAACCGACCCTGGTACGATCCGAGATACTTCATCCCCCTGGCGGGCATGATCATCGGAAATTCGATGAACGGAAGTGCCCTGGCCTTAGAGCGTTTCTACGACGACGTGAAAAAACGGCGGAAGGAAATCGAAACCCTCGTATCTTTCGGTGCCACGGCGGAAGAAGCTTCAAAAGACGCATTCCGCAAAGCGTTCCGATCCTCCCTGGTACCCACCCTCACCAGCATGACCGGCATGGGCATTGTGTTTCTTCCGGGCATGATGACGGGTCAGATTCTCGGGGGATCACCCCCTCTGACGGCCATCAAGTATCAGATGGCCATCATGGCAGCCATTCTGGGCAGCGTTTCCTTGACCGGATTCTTCATCCTGATGCTCGAAAGCCGGCATTTCTTCGATAAGTACCATCTTCCCATCGACGAGATTTTCAGCCGGGGAGAAATACAAAACTATCGGAAGACAGATAAGAAAACCGCCGAATGAAGTTCTCTGCCATTCGGACGCAAATTTAAAATAACAAGGGGCGTCGCATGGTTACATTGAATGATTTATGGAAGCGCGGCCAGGATTTCCTTGGAGTCCGTTACCCCATCATGTGCGGGGCCATGACGTGGATATCGGAGAACAACCTGGTTTCCGCCATCTCGAATTCAGGTGCGTTCGGCTGTCTGGCCGCCGGAAACCTGGAGCCCGATATTCTAGAAAAGGAGATTGACCTCACGTTCCAGAAGACGAATAAACCATTTGCCGTCAACCTGATCACGATTGCCCCGAATTTCAAGCATCACCTCTCCCTGGTCGTGGAAAAGAAGGTACCCTTCATTGTCTTCGGAGGCGGCATCCCCAAGGATTCGGACATTCGAAAGGCCAAACAAGGGGGAGCCAAAGTCCTCTGTTTTGCATCCACGGAGTCGATTGCGAGCAGGTTGATAGAACACGGCACCGACGGCCTGATGCTGGAAGGCAGCGAGGCTGGCGGCCACATCGGCCACGTATCTCTGGCCATCTTGATACAGCAGGTGCTCTTTAAAGTCGAATCCATCCCTGTTTTCGTGGCCGGAGGCATCGGTTCGGGCCGGCTGATTCCCCATCTCCTCCTGATGGGCGCTGCCGGCGTTCAACTGGGAACCCGGTTCGTGTTGACCGAAGAATGCAGGGCTCATCCCAAGTTCAAACAGGCTTTCATCAAGGCCAGGGCTCGGGATGCTGTGGCCACTCCCCACGTCGGATCGGAGCTACACGTCGTATCCGTACGAGCCCTCCGGAACGAAGGAATGGATGACTTTGCCAGACTTCAGATGGAACTTATCCAAATGCGGCGCCGGGGCGAAATCACCCAGCCCGAAGCCCAGATGGAGGTGGAGCGGTACTGGGTCGGGTCTCTGCAGAAGGCTGTTCAAGACGGGGAGGTTGACCGGGGGTCACTCATGGCAGGCCAGAGCGTGGGTCTGGCTGACTGCATAAAACCGCTGCGGGAATTGCTGGATGAATTAATCAGCGATGCCCAGGAGGAGCTGGCGCGTATTCAACAACGATTAGCCGGATAGAACGAGCCGTTTGCGATTACGCATTCCTCGAATGAGAAAATCGCCCTGCATAAAACAATCATAAAATAGAACTATGAATAGACCTTTTCGAAAAAGTTGCTCTCTTGCGCCCGTCATCATTGTCTTGATCATAGGTTTCGTTATATCCGCAACGCAGGCATCCGATTCAAAATTTATCCTCGCTCTGGATTGGCTTGTCCAATCCAGCATCCTCGTGCCTGAAACGGGCGACCTTATCTCCACTCCCCTGTTTGAGCCCGAGGACTGGTATCCAACACGTGTTCCTACAACCGTCCTGACCGCACTGGTCAAGAACGGCGTCTACCCCGATCCAACCATCGGCATGAACAACATGAAAATCCCCGATGCTTCCGACGATTTTAACAAGGAATACGGTTTGACGCGGTACAGCCATTTACCGGACAAGCGCAATCCCTGGAAAGATCCCTACTGGTTTCGCACGCAATTTCAGGTTCCTCCGGATTACCAGGGACGATGGGTCTGGCTTCATTTCGAGGGTATCAACTACCGGGCCGATGTTTGGCTCAACGGCCATCTCATCGCCGATTCTTCGAGAATGGTGGGCATGTTCGGCCAGTGGGCTTTTGACGTTTCAGAGGCCATTCGAATCGGCAGGGAGAATGTCCTGGCCGTAAACGTGTATCCGCTGGATCATCCCGGCCTGCCGGCAGAGCCACAGTTGGAGGCATTCGGGCCGTTTGGCGCCAATGGGGGCCTCACCGGCGATATCGGTAAGAACGTCACCATGCAGAGCGCCGTTGGATGGGACTGGATACCGGCCGTGCGCGACCGGAATATCGGTATCTGTCAGGGTGTGTATCTCACGACCACAGGCCCGGTGGACATCCGCTTCCCCAGGGTGGTCACGCACCTGCAGCCGCCGGACACAAACGAAGCCGCACTGGAGATCACGGCCGATATCATCAACCTGACCAGCAGAGCCCAGGAAGGGATGGTTTTTGTCAACATCCAACCAAAGAATTTTGAGGATGATGCCATTTTGTTGAAACGGCAGGTACGCCTGAAGCCCAACCAGGCGTTACCGATACGGTTCGACAGACGCACGCATCCTCAGCTTCTGTTGGAACACCCGAATCTGTGGTGGCCCAACGACCTGGGGCATCCTTACCTGTATGAACTCAACCTGCGGGTCGATTTGGATGGAGTGGATTCCGATACAGAAACCGTCACCTTTGGGATACGTGAAATCACCAGTACCGTCACGATAGTGGATGGATGGGCTAGGCGTGACTTTTTCGTCAATGGAAAGAAAATCCTGCTAAAGGGCGGTGCCTGGGTACCGGACATCATGCTGAACCGAAGTCCCGAGAAGCTCCACCATGAGTTACGCTTCTTCAAAGAGGCCCATTTGAACATGGTGCGAATCTGGGGAGGTGGCGTCACACCACCCGAGAGGTTTTTTGACATTTGTGATGAAATGGGGCTCCTGGTATGGCACGATTTCTGGATTACCGGAGACTGCCAGGGCACCTGGGGAAAGGGCAGCCGAGACTACCCCTATGAGCACGATGTCTTCCTTAAAAACGCCCGGGACGTCGTCCTCAAGCTGCGGAATCACCCCTGTATCGCCGTGTGGACGGCAGGGAACGAAGGCTACCCCCGCAGAGAGATATACGTCCCGCTGAGGAACGATATCTTAGCGGAATTGGACGGTACGCGCCCCTTTCTTCCTTCCTCTGGATTTACGTCCCCGCCCGAATCCTGGGGTCAATCCTGGCCGGACGACCGGCCGGCCGGCACATACTCCGGGGGGCCCTACTGCTGGATCGATCCCAGAACGTACTACACAAAAATGGAAGAAGGGAAGGACTGGTTGTTCAAGAATGAAGTCGGCATTCCTTCGGTGCCCGTGTATGAGAGCTTGAAGAAATTCATCCCCGATACGACCCCCGATCCAAGCCTACCCTACCCGTTGAACCATACCTGGGGCTACCACGACGCCTGCGAGGGTAACGGCAAGTACAGCCTGTACGACCGGGCCATTCGGGAACGATACGGCGAGCCCAAAGACTTGCAGGATTACGCGGCAAAGGCACAATTCGTGAATGCGGAAACGTACCGGACGATATTCGAGGCCGTGAATCAATTCATGGATCGTACGGCCGGCGTGCTCCTCTGGAAGACCAACCCGGCCTGGCCCAGTGTCGTATGGCAGCTCTATGACTGGTATCTGTGTCCCCATGCGGGGTATTATTACACAAAAAAAGCTTGTGAACCCCTTCATGTTCAGATGAATATCGACAACAAAAGCGTATGGATCATCAACGCTTCGTATCAAACGAAAGACGATTTGAATATAGTAGCCACCATCTACGCCCCCGATATGACAAAGATAGTAAAACGTATGGTTAGCGTCGATATCGGCCCAAGCATGTCGAAAAAAATATTCGAGCTCGGCTTTACTACACAGCAGAAGGGATCGCTTTATTTTGTGGAACTCGCCCTGGAGAATAAGGAAGGAGAATTAGTATCCGAAAATGTCTACTGGCTTTCCCAGGACGATGATTTCACGTCCCTTTCTGAGCTTCCCCGTGTCGACCTGACTGTCGATACGATGAGGAAGGAAACGCTTAGGGAGTCCACGATACTCCACGTTATCTTACGCAACACCACCCATCATCTCGGTCATTTTGTCCATACCAGCATCCGGGAAGGGAAAAATGGTTCTGAGGTGCTACCGAGTTTTTGGAGCGATAATTACTTTAGTATGCTGCCGGGAAAATCCAAAGAAATATCCGTTGAGTATCGTGAATCCGATACAGGGACTGATCCTATTTACTTCAAGTTGGATGGATGGAATATTAGTTCGGTATGGATAAAAATTCAGTGAGAAGGATAAAAACGACTCTTCTGTTTAAGAAACGCACATCACAGTCCTGACGGCTGTGTAGCCTCTCCCCCCTTCGCCTTCCTTCTCAATCGCGCCAGCCGGTACTCCAGGTCTTTCCGATCTTCTCTGAGATTTAAATCCGGCCTTAGCTCGTCCAGCAGATCGATCCGTTCCAGTGCTCGGTGGACGATTTCGGCGGCTTTCTCAAACTCCCCAACCCTGTGTTCGTAATACTTGGCCAATTCCTCGTAAGGCATGATTCGATGAGACACGGTCTCCACCATATGCTCCCAGACCTTCACGGCCTGCTCCCATTGGCCGAGTCGTTTCAGGGAAAATCCTAAATTTCGGAGGACCTCCTCCTTGTTACCCGGCTCCATCGGGTGGTTTAACGCTTCTTGAAAGCAGGTGACGGCCTCCTGTAATCGGAGAATATTCTGGAAGGCTCTTCCCAGGCTGAGGAAATCCAGGGGATGGTCCAGGAATGCCGTCGGAGACTGATAGATACGGCCCGCTACACCGGCCAGGGCTACCAGCGCGATGACATCCCACCGGTTATGCCGGAACACAGGCTCCAGGACTTGACCGTTCCTGGAGCGCAGGTAGTCAAAGTACAAACCTGGAATCAGGAAACCCGGCACGTCGTCGTGTCGCTGAAAATCCAGGACATGCTGTTCCACATTCGACAGCGTACATTCGGAGATCCGCCGGCGCCAGAGTCTCCGCACCGTGAACAGGAGATCCAGATGGGGGCGGTCGACGGCCGGATTTTTCATACGTGCCAGAATAAAACGCGACGCCAGGAGATTTAAATCGTAGGCTTTCCCGTTGTAACTGACGATGGCCTCGCACGCCTCAAGGCGCTCGGCCACGGTCTTGAGGACCGCCGGCTCCTCTCGGTAGTCCCGCATGAAAAGCTGATCCACGCGGAATCCGTCATCATAGAAATATCCCAGCCCGACGAGGAACGGAAGGGTTCCCGTCCCCCCTGCAAGTCCCGTCGTTTCCGTGTCGATAAAAACCGCCTTGCGAAGATCGATACCCTTCAGGGCTTCGTCCTTGCCGACGAGTCCAAAGACCTCAGGATCGATCTCTTGAAAATAGTCCAAAGGAATCCGTCCATGCCGATGATCCTCCGGGTAGACGGTAATCGAACGGAAGTAGCTCCCGTACTCGTTGGACACCTCCTCCCCGGCTACGATAGTATCGATATCCGGGTATTGAGAGCGTGAGATGGGTTGACGATCCGGCTGGAAATCCCGCTCAAATTGTTTTAACTTATCCCTGAGATCCATGTTTTTCCGCTTTCGACCGTATCTCCTCGATCATTTCGAACGCATACCGGAGATGCGGGATGGTAATCGACCCGCCCACGATGAGTGCGATGGAGAGCGTCTCGTAGAACTCGTCATCCGTCACACCCTCTTCGGCGCAGCGAACGAGATGGTACAGGATGCAGTCGTTGCACCGGAGCACGGTAGAGGCCACCAATCCCAACAGCTCCTTGGTCTTGGCATCCAGCGCCCCTCTCCGGTATACCGACGAATCCAGACCGAAAAAACGCTTGATATCCAGATTGCCTGCATCCAGGATTTTCTTATTCATTTTTTCCCGGTAGGAGCGGAATTCCTCTAAACTTTTTGACATGGAGTATTTCCTTTATCCATTTTCGTGTCGCGATTGCCCTTTTTCGGCCTGTTGTCATGATCCTTCATCAAAGGTTCATGCGTGCTGACTCTCTCAGCACCCATGCCGATTCATACGTCCCTTCGTTATGACAATCTATCCGTCCTCCGGTGTCGTGAACATATATCCGGCGCTCCGTATGCTTTTGATGTATGTGGGTTTCGACGGATTCGGCTCGAAATACTTGCGCAACCGCACGATGAAATTGTCCACCGTGCGCGTTTCGATCTCCGGGTTGATGTCCCACACATTTTCCAAAAGCTCCTGGCGGGACACCACCTTCCCCCGATGCTCGATGAGATACTTTAAGACCATGGCCTCCCGCTGCGTAAGCCGAAACGTTCGCTTTCCGGACCGGCAGGAAAGATTCTCAAAATTCACTTCGTTATCATCAAAACGGTAGACAGGTTGTTCCTGCGTGGCCGACTGGTACCACGTCTTCCTCTTCAGCATGCCCTTGACGCGCAGCAGTAACTCCTGCAGATGGAAGGGCTTGGTCATATAATCATCCGCCCCGATCTCCAATCCCCTCACGCGATCTTTTGCGGCCGTTCGGGCGGTTAGAATCAGGATGGGCATCTGGGGAGATGTTTCCCGGATGCGTTCGGCAACCTCGAAACCATCATAGTACGGCAGCATGATGTCCAGGATGATCAAATCAAATTCCTGCGATGCAAAACAGTCGATGGCTTTCTGGCCGTCATCGACCCATGTGACCACATATCCTTCCTCGGATAGATTGTACTCCAAACCCACGGCCAGCGTCTCCTCATCCTCCACCAGTAGAATCCGACTGCCATTAAACGGATTTTCGTTAGACATCGTCATTCTGTCGCTCTTTATGCTTTCGAGTGATTTTAAGCAGCCGGTTTATATACCGCCTTTTCGATTCGAGATAAATAGGGAGTTCTATTATGAATGTCGTTCCCCGCCCTCTCCCCTCGCTGAACACGGATATTTTGCCCCCGTGGGTTTTCACGATTTCTTTCACCCAGTACAATCCCAGCCCCGTTCCCTTCACGTTGGGAATGTCTTTATCGTAGATACGTTGAAATTTATGGAATACTTTCTTCTGCTCTTTGGGAGAGATGCCTATACCCCGGTCTGAAAACCGTATGACCACGAGCTTCGGCGTGCATGCCAGATGAACGGTGACACTGGCCGGCTCTTTAGAATATTTCATGGCATTATCGATGAGATTATCGAACACGATTTTCAGAGCATCCCTGTCCACCACACACGGACACGGCGCTTTTCCTTCGATGCGAACGGCCTTGGCCGGAAGCTTAAACTGATCCACAGATTCTCCGATGAGTGTGCGAATGATAGCGTCCGCGGTATAAACGCCGTACGTGTGGGCAACTTTTTTCTGCTCGATGCCGGAGATTTCCAGAATCGAATCGATACGATTCTTCAAACGATGGGCATCTTTGATCATCAGTTCGATGAATTCCTTCTGCTTGGCCCGGGGGATATCCCGGAGATTGAGCGTTTCCAAGTACAATTGAATGGATGCCAAGGGTGATTTCAGCTCGTGGGTGACATTACCGATAAAATTGTCGTACAGTTTCGTCATGTTCAGTTGTCTGTTCAGATAAATAAAGATCAGATACATGCCGATGAGAATAGCCACCAATAGCACGAGACCCGTGACCAGTGCGATGACGTTCGTGCTCTTGGGTATCATCTGCGGTGACAGTCTTTTGCCCACCTGATTGAAGATGATGTAGTTGGAAACGTACCAGTAAATCCAAATACCCAGCAGGGATAGCCAGGCGAGCTGTGCCAGGATGAATATCAAAACGGGATGTATACGAAAATGCCGGCCTTTCATCGCCCTGTATTCCGATTTTTACACTTCTTTTACAGTACTTGATGTATCGCCATTGTATATTAAAATACAACATCCGGCGTGAATTTGAAAGGGAATTTTGATTTTTCTGTATCCAGATCAATCGATTGAACAACCGTGAAGGGAGACGCGCCATGAACATACTCCTCGTATACCCAGAGACACCCTCCACATTCTGGAGCTTTCGGAACGCCTTGAGATTCATCTCAAAAAAATCTTCGGAACCGCCTCTGGGGCTGCTGACCATCGCGGCCATGCTACCCAAAGATTGGACTATCAAACTCATCGACACGAACGTGAGAACACTGAAGGACGATCACATCCGATGGGCCGATTACGTGTTCATCACCGGCATGAATGTCCATGTCAACTCGATGAAAGACATCATCAAACGCTGCAACGATCTTGGCGTAAAAGTCGTGGCTGGAGGCCCGGCGTGTACGACGGATGATCAAGAATTCGAGGGCGTAGATCATTTCGTATTGAATGAGGCGGAAGCCACGCTGCCTCCGTTCATCCGCGACCTTCAAAGCGGATGTGCCAAGCATTTCTATACAACAGAGGAATTCCCCGATATAGCCTCGACACCCAACCCCCGCTGGGATCTGCTGGAGATGACAAAATATTCATCCATGAGTGTGCAGTATTCCCGCGGATGCCCCTTCGATTGTGAGTTCTGCAGTATCACCATGCTCAATGGGCACAGGCCCCGGACGAAACGGAAAGAACAATTTCTGGAAGAATTGGAGACCTTGTATCAACAGGGATGGCGAGGAGCGGTCTTCATCGTCGATGACAATTTCATCGGTAATAAGCGCAAGCTTAAAGCGGAACTCCTCCCCGCCCTCATCCAATGGTCAAAGCATCGAGATTTCCCCTTCTATTTCACGACCGAAGTGTCCATCAACCTGGCCGATGACGAAGAACTGGTACGAATGATGGTCGAGGCAGGATTCAAGGTGGCATTTGTCGGGATCGAAACACCCTGCGAGGAAAGCCTGGCAGAATGCGGTAAGGTTCAGAATCGTCAGCGCGATTTAATCGGTTCGGTGAGGAAATTGCATCATCAGGGATTGATCGTATCCGGCGGATTTATCGTGGGCTTCGATCACGACCCACCCTCGATCTTCGAGCAGCAGATTCATTTCATCCAGAAAGCCGGAATCGTCACGGCCATGGTGGGACTGCTGAACGCACCGTCGGGAACACGTCTGTTCAACCGCTTAAAATCAGAGAACCGACTGCTGAATATCTTCAGCGGGGATAATATGGACGGCTCGATGAATTTCATTCCCAAGATGGATACACAACGATTGAAGACCGGCTACAAGAAAATCCTGACCACCATCTATTCTCAGAGAGCCTATTACGAACGCGTAAAAACCTTCCTGCGCGAGTATCGATTACCGACGATGAGGTTCGCAAAACCGACGTTTCGGGAAATACAAGCCTTCCTAAAATCCGTGTGGATACTGGGAATCCGTGAAAGAGGCAAACGTTTTTACTGGAAGCTACTCCTCTTCAGCCTGTTTCGGCATCCTGCAAAATTTCCTCTCGCCGTGACCATGGCCATTTACGGGTTTCATTTTCGTCGTGTGGTGGAGACCATATAGGGATATTGTGGTGAGGAAGTCGATGCCGACGGTTTCTCATCCAGACGGGGGATGTTCCCTCGGACGATTCAACATGCGGCTGCCTTTCATCGATGTTCCGATGTGGTGATCCATCTCTGGCTGCAATTACCGGTTCCTGGCATCGACTGGGGACTCGGGCACTTCGACTTGTCCCTCATTCCCGATGACCGTGAAAGCCTCGTACAGATTCACCGTGGAACAGGCATGCTTCGGGATGATGAGCACATAATCCCCAATGGCGTATTTTTGATGATCCGTCGACTCCAGAACCGTGTGTTCTTCGTTGAATGAAACGACCCGCAGGCTTTCCGGACTGAATCGTTCGACAGGGCCCCGGTCGGCTCCCCAGCGTTTGTGGCCGAGGTTCAGAGTCAATCGGTTCGCACCGAATACATCGATGACCTGGGCCAGAATGGCAGCCGCTATCTCAAACTGACCGGGGATGATGGCATCGTATCCCGAATCCCAGTATATCCAGTTCCCTGGCGACACCTGCACGAGCGTTTCTGTCCCGATTTGATTATACAGAATTTCAAAATCTGTTTGGAAACTGATGGACCCCGACGTCATCACGCGGGAAACCTCTACGCCGTTTTTTCGGAATGTCTCGAACACGTCCAGGACCACGCCCATTGCTTTCTGTGATTCTTCCAGCCGGTCCGCTTCGTCGGTATGATGGATATGCCCGTCGTATCCGTGCAGACCGGCGAACTCGAATTCTGGCCACCGGGAAACCTTCGTGTACAAGTCGAACGCCTTGTTAGCCTGAATGCCCGTGCGGTGCATACCGACATCCAGGTCGATGAAATAGCACCATCGGACGTCGTTCACCCGTGCGGCATCCCGCAATACCTCGGCATGAGTCAGGGATCCCATTTGCACGTAAAATGTCGTCTTGGGATAAGAGGATATACATCGGACCAGCCGGGCTGCATCGTGCTTCAGGAGCGGGTAGGCCACAAAAATCTCTTCCACCTCGCATCGGGCCAGCATATCCACCTCGTTGGGTGTTGCCTTAAAGGCAGCAATCCCTTGTTCCATCAGGAAGCGAACGATGTAGGAAGACTTATGCGTTTTCACATGAGGACACAAATGGCCAAGGGGTGCCTGGGGTGTCACGGCCCGTAGATAGGACGTGAGACGTTCCGTGTTGGCTATCACACGATCTTTAAAGACCAGCAGACGCGGCGTGGAAATCGTCTCGGGCAGTTGGATAATATATGGATTCTGACCTTCAAGCTTGAATCTGGCCACAGCAAACCTCCCGTTTCCCAAATATAGCCTATCCAGAGGATTAAAGCAAGCCGTCAAAAAAGGCTTGAAAATATCTCGAAACATCTGTACTTTAAATTACTTTAAAAATCATTCATTCAAAACAGCATAGAAACCATGATCGGCGAAAACGTAAAACAATTATTGGAAGAGATTCCCTCAGGCGTCACATTGGAAGCTGCTGCCAAAGCACGCACCCCAGATGAAGTTTTGGAGGCTATCGAAGCGGGCGTGACCATCATCGGTGAAAATTACATTCAGGAAGCGCAGTCGATCTACGATGCCGTGAAGGGCAAAGCGCGGCTCCACTTCATCGGGCATCTCCAGAGAAACAAGGTCAAGAAGGCCGTGGAAATCTTCGACATGATCGAAACCGTCGATTCCCTGCGTATCGCTCAGGAAATCGACAAGCGTTGCGCACAGATCGACAGACGGATGGACGTGCTCATCGAAATCAACAGCGGTCGGGAACCCCAGAAATTCGGCATCTTCCCGGAAGAAGCACGCGACTTGATACAGGAGATATCAAGTTTGGAACATATCCAGATCATGGGATTGATGACCATGGGTCCCTTTACCGGCGATCCTGAAGAGGCCAGACCCTACTTCGTCGAGACGCGCCGATGCTTCGAGGAATTCAAGACCTTATCCCTGCCCAACGTCGGAATGAGATACCTGTCCATGGGCATGACCAACTCCTTCCGTGTGGCCATCGAGGAGGGTGCCAACATCGTGCGTATCGGGACGAAGATTTTTGGGGAGAGGCCGTATTAGACTGGATCGGAGAGGTCAAATAAACGTCTCGTGATTTCTGGACGGAGGCAACACGAGAGTCAAACAGTCCGTACCTTGTGAAAACAAAAAAGTCCCTGACCCTATGGGCCAGGGACTTTTTCTCGTTCCGCCTTATCGACGATCAGGAAATAGCGACTTCTTTGGGTTTCATCTCTTCGGCTTTCGGAATTTCAATCATCAGCACACCGTTTCGGTACTTGGCTTTGATCTCCTGGCTCTTGACCTCTTTGGGCAGCCGGAAGGAGCGCTGGAATTTACCATAAACTCTCTCTAACCGGTGAAAATTCTTCTTGTCATCTTTGGTCTCATGCTTTTTCTCCCCGGTCAAGGTCAGCACATTTTCTTTCACTTCCACTTTTATATCTTCTTTCTTCATTCCAGGCATTTCGGCCTTCACTTCATAGGTGTTCTCGGTTTCCGAAAGGTCCACGCTGGGACGCCAAACCGTATCCGAATCACGTAAATTCAGTCCGAAGTCGTTGAAGAAACGGTCTATCTCATCGCTGATCGAGATAAGGTTTCTGTTGGGGTTCCATCTTACGAGTGACATTTTCTGTTCCTCCTTTCTGTTCTTTTGCTGTCTCTGTCCAATTTCTTTGCAACCGCCGTGCCAGAATTATATAGTATGTTTTAACTTTATGATAATAATTGAATTAATCCGATTACTATGATTCCGATTGCTGGCTGCCATTCTGGCATTATATCTGCTTTTTCGACAGTGTATGCCTGTCTTGTATATCATAATGGCAGTTGCGCCTTCCAAAAAAATTCCCTATATTGCACGAAATCGAATAAACGAACAAGGAGGGATGTCATGCGCATACGATACGAACTCGTCACATCGATTATCTGCCTGATTCTCATCGCATCCTGTGCTAAAAAAAGAATCACATTCAAGAGCGACGCAGACCATGTCCAACAGCAACTGGCCAAGTTGGCCCCGGTGAGCCTATCACACGATCTGTCGTACCTGCCGGCCGAAGAAATCCAGGTCGTCCATCACCTGGTCAAGGCTGCCAAGTATCTGGATACCATCTTCCTTCAACAGGTTTACGAAGCCAATCCCGCGTTGCTGAAGGAATTGAAGAAATCGTCCAATACGGACGAAGGAACCTATCTCGACTTCTTCAAGACCATGTTCGGGCCGTGGGACAGGCTCGATGAAAACAAGCCGTTCATCAACACCTTGCCCAAGCCCGATGGCGCCAATTTCTATCCTGCGGACATGACCAAGGACGAATTTGAGCAATGGCTGACAGACCATCCCGAGGATCGTGAGGCGTTCGAGAGTAATTTCACGATGATACGGCGTGGAGGCGACAGACTCGTGGCTATCCCGTATTCTGAATTCTTCAAGGATCAACTGGAGCCAGCCGCAAGACACCTCCGTCAGGCCGCCGACCTGACTTCGGATAAAAGGTTGAAGACGTTTCTTCTGAGCCGCGCAGAAGGTTTGCTCTCCAACGATTACTACCAGAGCGACATGGACTGGATGGATTTAGCCGGCGACATCGAAGTGGTGTTCGGCCCCTATGAAGTTTACGAGGATAACCTGTTCGGATACAAGGCTGCCTATGAGTCGTTCATCTGCGTGGTAGACCACGAAGAGAGCGAAAAGCTAGAGACCATCGTCAAATACTTGAACGACATGGAAGGAGCGCTTCCCATCCCAGATGGATACAAGAATTTCGAAAGAGGGGCATCCTCGCCCATCAAGGTCGTCAACGAAATCTATACGGGCGGCGACGCCAAGCCCGGTGTCCAAACCAGTGCCTTCAACCTTCCCAATGATGAGCGCGTCCGGGAGGCCAAAGGCTCAAAAAAAGTGATGCTGAAGAATGTGATGCAGGCCAAGTTCGAAAAATGCTGGATTCCCATCGTGAATGTGGTGCTGGCCGAAAAAGACCTCCAGCGTGTATCCTTCGACGCCTACTTCAACCACGTGCTCATGCACGAAGTCAGCCATACTCTCGGCCCTGGGCAGATTACGATAAACGGCCGGGAAACCACGGTAAACAAAGAACTCAAAGAACTCTACTCGACCATCGAAGAGTGCAAGGCCGATGTGTTGGGTATGTACACGGCCCAGTGGCTCATCGACAAAGGCATCTTCCTCAAGGACCTGGAGAAGACCCTGTACGCTTCCAACCTCGGGGGTATGTTCCGCTCCATCCGATTCGGCATAGGATCGGCCCATGGGGGCGGTGTGGCTATTCAACTGAATTATTATATGGATAAGGGAGCCGTGCGGGTCGACAAGGACGGCCGGTTTTCCGCCAACGATCGCAGGATGAAGCGCGTCATACGCGACCTGTCCCGCGAACTCCTGCTCATTCAGGCCAAGGGCGACTACGCGGCTGCCCAGAAATTTATCGAAAAGTATAAGGTCATCAAACCGGAGATACAGACCGCACTGGACAAACTCACCGATGTCCCGGTGGATATTCGGCCTTCGTTCCCCATCGAGAATGAATTAGATTGATGTGATATCTTTATAGATGGTAATCGACCTCCCGGAGGGTATCGACCTTCGGGAGGTTTACCGTTTTTATGGCGAGCATGGATTTTCTTCTATCATAACTTCAGTTCTTTCAGATGCACAGGATTGGTCATGAATTCACGATTTATTCCTCTTATCATGGTTTCCATCTTTCTCTGTATCGTATCCTGTAAAAACGGAAGTACACCGACAGAGCAGAACAGTCACAACGGGAACACGATTACAGGCCAGACCTATAAAATTGTTTTTACATCGAACAGAGATTTGTACCGATATTATCAACTCTATATCATGGACATGGATGGAAGCAATCAAACAAGACTGACACAGGACTCATTGAGCTATTACCATCCTCGATTTTCACCCGATGGATCAACAATCGTGTTCTATTCTTGCGTGTACGATCACAACGATGAAATTTATTCCATAAACTCGGACGGCAGCGATCATAAGAATTTAACGAACACACCCGGCAACGATGACTATCCCCAATTCTCTCCCGACGGATCAAAAATCGTTTTTACGTCGGATAGAGACGGCAACCGCGAAATCTATATCATGGATGCCGATGGAACCAATCAGCAGAGGTTGACCGACAACTCCGTCGTAGATCATGCACCCCACTTCTCACCCGATGGATCCAAAATTCTTTTCTTTTCCGTGGATGAGAATTGGAGGTACAGAATATATACGGTCGATGTGGACGGAAACAATCTCACCAATTTAACGGGTGGATCGCGTTATTCCCATTTCCCGTTGACCGTACAAAGCACATCGTACAATGTCTATCTTTACGGGCCACAGTACTCTCCGGACGGCTCGAAGATCGTATTTGTCTCGTACTCGTCCTCTGAGCTTAATCATGACATCTATATGATGAACAGCGACGGAAGCAATCAAACCCGGCTCACCAATACACCGGGATTTAATTTCGCCCCACGTTTTTCGCCGGGTGGGTCCAGAATCGTATTCATGACTCACCGAGGTCGAAATTTTGATATTTACCAAATGGATTTGGAAGGCAACAATCAAATCCCCATCTACGACAGTTACTCGGGTCATGCTGTTTTCTCACAGTTCTCTCCCGACGGATCTAAAATCCTGCTCGTGGACGACAATACCGTATCCGAAGTTTATAAAGTGTACATCATGAATTCAGACGGATCGAATCCAACACAATTAACCCAGGGTTCTTATGTCGATTTTTCACCCCAATTTCAGCCGTGTCCCGATTGAGGGTGATGGATGTCATTTGCTAAAAGGATGACATTTTTACTACATCATATCAATCTGATCTACCGGTTCTACAATCAACCTCATTTAGAATTCCTACATTTAAAAAATGCTTTTCATCTCCTTGAAGCCCAGTCTTAAGCTGTTTATATTGTTGAATATGGATAAACGTGTTCTGAGTATAACTGGCATAGAAAAGTGTGTACCCGGAGATACTTCGGCTGGTTTTAGCGGTTTCTCGAGGGTCAGAGCTGAGGCTATCTAGGATATCGTCGAATACTGGTTTCAGACTAATTCCGCAGTCGAAACCGTTGATGCGGTTTCAAACGCCGGGAAGTATCTCGATCATTTTATAGCGTATCGCCTCCGTACTTTTAAGAACGGATCATCCCAGGATATTCCCCAGCACAGGAGATCATCGATCACAGAATTGATATCGCGATCGGATTTTTATGAAACAAATTGAAATCCATGCACTTCATCGAGAGCCCAGAAACCGTTTGGATGCAACAGGAAAAATGTTTATTATATTTATTCTATAAGCGGCAAATGAATAACGATCGTAAAACGGATTATGAAAAAGATAACAGGAGGTTCTATTGAACTCTGCTTTGGCTGAGAACGTTAAGCGGCATTGGGTTCGAGAACGTTACGGACAAGTGACCTTTCATCCCATGGATACTACGATCATTGCCTATCTTCTAATTCTGGGGTTTCTCATCGTTCTCTTTCACAACAATGTACCACGCTGGGGATGGTATCCCATCGGCCACGTATTGATCGTAATCCTCTTACTTGAATTCTTGAGGATGGCTACCATACATCCGTCTAAAATCCTGCTTTTTCTCAGAACATTCTACCCAGCTCTGGGCTTGGCCCTGCTATGGATCGAACTCAACAGTCTGGTGACGATGATTCTACCCTACTGGGCCAACGATTTTTTGGTCGGTTTGGACAAGGCCATCTTCGGCGTTCACCCCACGGTCTGGGTCGAGACGATTTTTACGGTATGGCTGACAGAATTGATGAATTTCTTCTATGCCTTCTACTATCTGTACATTCCTATCTTGACGTTTCCCCTGTATTTCCGGGGAAGACGAGAAGAAACCTTGGATATACTCTACCTCATCATGTTCACGTACTGTACGGTCTTCCTCATTTTCCTGCTTTTCCCTGCAGAGGGCCCCTGGGTCATCCTGAAAGAACTTCATACGGTTAAGCCCACGGGCGGATTTTTCCTTCGGCTGAACCAATTCATTCAGGGTGGCGGATCCATCAAGGGAGGCTGCTTCCCCAGCTCTCATGTAGCTGCTGCCTATACGATGTTGTGGGCATCATTCAAGTATCACAAAAGGCTGGGCTTTTTTCTGCTGCCCTGTGTCTTCGGGATGGCCGCGGCTACCGTGTACTGTCAGTACCACCATGCCGTGGATGCTTTATCCGGCATGATCTTGGGCACGATCCTCTACTTCATCGGAATTGTTTTGCTGAAACGGTGGCATCAAAAACACCGGATTCAAAACACATGAAAAATAGCATAAACTTTTTTCTAGTACCCGCGTATATAATATTGATAGGGAAACTCTTCTCGCACCTCCTTGGAGTTTCCCCGCAGATAAAAGGGGCCACGTGACGTGGTCCCTTTTCAGTTTTATAAGCGATAATCCAGTAGACCCGTCTTTCATTCCTGTTTTGACTATGAGAGTGTACATCTATTCCAGCGAGAACTATCTTCAGCAGACGGATATCGGACGAGAAGACATCCGTCACGTGCTGGAACGTGTCTCTGAAGGTACGGACACCCGAGACCTCGTCGCCTCCGTTTACCTGTTACCCGGCATCCACCAACACCGCGGAACCGCTCATGTGCAACAGTGGGTCACACCCGATCATTTTACTACGAAACGGGGGAAATGGGCTTTTTCCGACCGATGGGATGTTCCAAAAGACTTGCCGCTGCGGTTCAAACTCATCCGCATGCGCCTCGACGGAAGAACCCGGGCATACCCCATGGTGGAGCGAGACCGGTATGGCTGGGAATTCCGGTACGCATCGTTTCCGGATCATCTGGCCACCCTTTTTGCCCACGAACTGCACCACTACCGGCGTCATCATCTGAATCTACATCCCCGGGAAGGCGAGCAATCGGCCAATCGCTGGGCTCTTCAGCACGTACAGGCTCTCGGATTCCACGTCGAAGGAAGACGGCTCCCCGTCAAACGCCGAAAGAAATCCTTCCTCGCCCGGCGTCGGTCAAATATACCTAAAAACGACCCGTATGCCGTCTTCCGACCCCTGCAGGCCGGGGCACGGCTATCCGTGACCCACGATCCCAGCGAACGGTACAGAGGCCAGACCGTCACCGTACTCAGGCCTATCCGCAGGAACTCCAAGCGCATCGTCGTCCGCACGGCCGACGGAAAAACATGGCGATGGCCTATGGCCTGGCTGCATCGAATGGATGACGATACGTAAAATTTGGGTTGCGGTTTTCAAGAAATATGTTATTTTTCCTCAGTAAGTGCTTCTATCCCGATAGAATCGGAGATTTTGTATGGCAAAACTCATCTGCCAGCGATGCAAGAGCGTCTTTGATGTACCGCATGGTGAGACCTGCCCTCGATGCGACATGAAAGACCCGCATGTGTACCCGTTTCAGAACAGCGATGATTACCTGAATCGGGAAGTCCCCCGGGTCCTGGAAGAGCGGAAACGATCCGGCCTGGAAGGTCTTGTGGGCGGACTCGAATGCGTCATCATCAACACAGAACCGGACAAACAACGCGACACGGTCGATGAATTCCTGCGGACCACGGGCCTGGAGGTAGACGAAGCCTTCGAGGATTCTCGTCACCGGACTGTCGTCCTTAAAACCGAAGAGTCGGCCGATTTTCTCGTACGTGCCCGTAAGGGAGAAACCAATCTCTTCTCACAATACAATGCATTTCCCAAATCCAACCATTTACCCAACACCCGGCTCGAGACATTCGTCTTTCACGTGCATGATATTGAAAAATACATCAGCATCCAGAAATCGAGAGGGGTTCGCTTCATGACCGATGACATCCTGGAGACGGATCACTATCGATTCATACAGACGCTTCCGATGAAATCCACAGGAACGTCCATCAGTGTCATTCAATGGAAATCAGAACACGGCTCCTATGCGTCGCAGGAAGCCAAATCCCTGGATTGGGCATTCGAAAAACCTGGGGCAGCACATCTTTCCAACATCAAGGGATTGGATCATACGGCACTCCGGGTGAGGGCCAAGGATCGGGATGCCACCATCATCGAATTCATGGAGTTGACCAACTACACCTTTGATTTTGCCATTTACGTTAAAATGTTCAATTCCATCACCAACGTGGCACGATTATCCGACGAGACGTTTGCCATGGTATTCACGTCCGGCATTACCGCTTATACGGATGATGAAACATCGGGACCGACCGAAACATTCATCCATAACTACGGAACCCGTGTCCATCATCTGGCATTCCATACGGAACAGATCGAGACCACTTACGCCGCGCTTCAGGATAACGGCATGAAATTTCTCATCGAGCTGGTGGGCTCGCCCCAGGAAGGCCTGAAGCAGACGTTCTCGGAGCCCTCCGGCAACACGCTCCTGGTTAACGAATACATCCATCGCTACGGCGACTTTGATGGCTTCTTCACAAAGAGTAACGTAACCCGGTTGACAGAGGCCACAAAGAAACAGTGACCCGCTCTTAGGAAGGGCAAGACGATGAAGACCTTACGAATCCTTTCGTGGAATGTGAACGGAATCAGGGCTGTTTATAAGAAGGGATTTCTCCAATGGCTGATGACCAACAAGCCCGATATACTCTGCATTCAGGAAACCAAAGCCTCGGAAGAGCAACTCCCGGATGACCTGAGAAATATACAGGGGTACCACACGTTCTACGTATCCGCAGAGAAAAAGGGATACAGCGGCGTGGCTCTTTTATCGAAGGAGGAGCCCAGCCGTATCGAGCCCGGTTGGGGAGTCGATACATTCAAAAGGGAAGGTCGAACAGTCATTGCCGATTACGAAAATTTTCTATTGATGAACATCTATTTTCCCAACGGGAAGGCCTCTCCTGAACGATTGAAGTACAAGATGGACTTTTACGAATCGTTTCTTGACTACGTGGATGGATTAAAAAACCAAGGGAAAAAATTGATCATTTGTGGCGACGTGAACACAGCCCACAAGGAGATCGATCTGGCCAGACCCAAAGAAAACGAGACCGTCTCTGGATTTCTGCCGGAAGAACGCGCCTGGATCGACAAACTCCTCTCCCACGGATACATCGACACGTTCCGGATGTTCGAGGAAGGAGGTGGTCATTATTCATGGTGGGATTACAAGACCCGGGCCCGGGAGAGAAACGTGGGCTGGAGAATCGATTATTTCTTGGTCAGTGAGAACCTAGAGCACCACATACAATCGGCTTTCATCTTATCCGATGTCATGGGATCGGATCACTGCCCCATAGGGATCGAATTAAAAGTCGATTGATGGAAGAACCGATATATCTGATAGCGCATACCATCCGGCCTAACGGATTGATTTTCCATCATCCTCTATTCAAATAGCCGCAGAGGAATCCATCCACTCTAATTTTTTGATTCCACGACTTCCTGCACCACGCGTAACAGATCGTTCAGTGCATACGGTTTTTCTAAAAACCGGAATCCTTTTTCACGAATCGTAGGCCATCGCGAGTCATGATCGCCGTATCCGCTGATGAAGAGCACCCGAAGTTTCGGATCGTAATCCAGAAGATCGTCGACCATGTCCAATCCGCTCTTACCGGGTAATGCCACATCGCTCAGCACCATATGGAACCGTCCCTTTTCTTTGATGAAGAGCGTTAACGCTTCTTCGGCATCGGAAGCCCCGACCGCCACGTAACCGTTCCTGTTCAATCCCGACGTGGTAAATTCACGGACTTTCTCTTCATCCTCAACAACCAGGATTCGCTTACCCACCCCCACCAAGTCCTCCACAGGAACGACCTCCCGGGTCGTCTGCTCTTGTTCGATGAAACCCAGGGGAAGATAAACCTTAAACGTCGATCCTCGTTTTGGAGTACTTGTCACGTCGATCCATCCTTCATGCTGCCTGACGACACCGTAAATAACCGAGAGGCCCAGTCCGGTGCCTTTCCCGACCGTCTTCGTGCTGAAAAAAGGATCGAAGATGTGCTGAAGCAATCCTTTGTCCATGCCCGTCCCGGTATCGGAAACCGTCAACTGGACGAACTTACCCGGTCGGGCATCTGGCACAGCCCTGCAATCCTCCTTGCTCAGAGTGACGTTCTGCGTTCCGATGGTGAGCCTGCCTCCTTCGGGCATGGCATCCCTGGCATTGACAGCCAGGTTCATGATGACCTGTTCAAGGGAACCACGGTCTCCTCCCAGAGACCAGAGATCCGCATTCAACTCGGTATGTATTTTAATGTTTTCCCCGATTAAGCGTCGGAGCATGGTGAGCATATCCTGTATCACGGTATTCAGATTGACCGACGCAAACCTCATCGGCTGTTTCCGGCTGAAAAGAAGCAATTGCCGTGTGAGATCGGCAGCCCGTTCTGCCGATACACGAATCTCCTTTAAGTCCTGATAGACCGAATCCTTGGCATTCAGCTCCATCATGGCCAGGTCCGCACATCCCAGGATGGCCGTCATCAGGTTGTTGAAGTCATGGGCGATACCACCCGCCAGAATCCCGATGGATTCCATCTTTTTGGCCTGGATGAGTTGCGTCTGGATTTTTTCTTTTTCTTTTTCCGCCTCTTTGAGCTCACTGATATCGGTATAGACGACGATTACGCCGAGCAATTCTCCACCTATGTGGATAGGAGAGCCTGCAATCATCACTGGAACTCGAGACCCGTCTTTACGGTAACGAACGCTTTCCGACAGGTGTATCCTTTTACCGGAAAGCATTCGTTCGGATAACGCCATGACCTCCTCATGCATATTCTTCCCACCGATGAGATCCCCGACCTTTTTACCCAGCGCCTCCTCACGACGGTACCCAAAGATCTGTTCGGCACCGGGATTCCATTCTGTGACGATGGATCGATGATCGTTCGTCACGATGGCGCTGGGTGCGTTGGCGAGGACGCTTTCAAGATATTTTTTCCGTCTCTCAATCTCCTGTTCCAGCTTCTTGCGCTCTGTGATGTCTTCGATAACTCCGTCATAATACAGAGGTTTCCCGTTTTCATCATAAACCGCGGTGGCCGTGACCGATCCCCAGAGGAGGGAACCCTCCTTTTTCTTGAGTCGAATTTCTTCGTCTCTCACGAATCCATTCTGGAGTATTTTTTGATTGAAGCGTTTTCTATCATCCGGGTTGTGATAGAGATCGGACACACAGACTTGTAACAGTTCCTCTTTATTGTTGTACCCGAACATCCGTACCAAATAAGGATTCACTTCGATGAATCGACCTTCCTCACCTGGTGTGTTTCGATAAATGCCCGTGTTGATGTTCTCGGTTAGCGTCCTGTATTTCTCTTCGCTCCTTTGCAGGGCGGCTTCTGCACGGTTCCGCTCGCTCATCTCGTTCCGAAGACGCCGCAAAAGTCTGTTCGATTCCGTCAGTTCGGCGGTTCGCTCCTCTACCATCTTCGATAATTTCTCCTGCTCCTTCAGCAGGCTCTCTTCGGCTTTTCGGCGTTCGATGATGAGCGTCTGTGCATAGATTGTAAACAGGATAATAATAAACACAGCCAGTGCCCGCATCCAAAGCGACAGAGGATCCGGGGTAAAAAAGCGTTCCAACAAACTTCCCCGCCCAAACACAAACACGTCACGGAACGACTCCAGACCCCAGTAGAGCAGTCCGATTCCCAGGCCCGTTCTCACGGGTCCGAACAAACGCGTGTACCGGCTCCTCTTTTTCTTTGCTTCGCCATTCGTTCCTTTATGGGATTGGGCGATGGCTCCAAACAACACGAGAACGCATACCACCAAGAATCGCATCCAGAAAGACATCGTGTCCGGAAGGAACAACCGCTCCAAAAGGGTACCTTTTTCAAACACCAGAACGTCCCGGACGGATTCAAGAATCCAATAAAACACACTAAAGAGGATGCCAAATCCAATAAGATTCATACGATGGTTTTTAGGTATTTTTGTAATGGCTATCTCTGACATCATTTAGCCTCCTGGGTATTTCCTGATCATCAGTATGCATATTATACCCAAATAATATCGACGTATCAATGAACGCCTACGTCCGATGGTCCTCGATGTTAAACCCTTCAAGGGTACCAAATCCTTATGCTGGGTTGATACATGGTTGCGCTCCTGGCGATCTGTTCCCCCTCTGTTCATCCGGTCTTTTAAACACAATTTGGCACCTATCAACACGACGTTCATCCTCGCAGGCCAAACAGCGGTTAAACGATCTCATGGAGCGTGTTCAACAAACAGTTCAATGTATACGGTTTTTGCAGAAACCGGAATCCCTTTTCCTGTATGTCGGGCCATGGAAGCTTATGATCCGTATACCCGCTGCTTAGAATAATCCCGACCTGAGGATTCTGCATCAAAAACGTATCCGCGAGTTCCATACCGTTACCGTCGGGTAATACGACATCGCTCAAAACCGCGTAGAAATTACCCCGCTCTTTTTCGTACACATGCACGGCCTCGCTGGCCGTGGCTGCAGGAGAAACCTCATAGCCGTATCGTTTAAGGCCCTCTGACATGGTTTCCAGGATTTTTTCTTCATCCTCCACGACTAAGACCCGTTTCCCAAAACCGCGATACGCTCTGTTAGAATCCTGGGGAACGACGTCTGCCTCACCAAGCTTGAAAACAGCCGGCAGGTAGACCTCGAATACAGAACCGTGGCCTCTTTGACTCCTGACATGAATCCACCCCTGATGCTGCTTCACGATTCCGTAAACCACCGATAAACCCAGCCCAGTGCCTTTGCCGCATGCCTTGGTGGTGAAGAAGGGTTCGAAAATCCGCCGGAGCAGCTTCCTTTCGATGCCGTATCCCGTATCCGATACGGACATGCAGACGAAGCGGCCGGGCTGAGATTCGGGCATGTCCCTGCAATCGGACTCAGCAAGCGTCCGGTTTTCGACCGTAATATGCAGCCGCCCACCCTTCGGCATGGCATCTCTGGCATTGACGATGAGATTGGTGATTACTTGCTCCATCATTCCACGATCGGCACGGACAGACCACAGATCGGGCCGAGCGTCGGTTTCGAAAGCAATATCTTCCCCGACCAATCGGTTGAACATCCTGCTCAGGCTCTCTATGACCTGTTTCAATTCGAGGTTGACGAACGCCATGGGGCGCCTCCGGCTGAAAAGCAGCAGTTGCCGTACCAGATCGGCTCCGTTCAATGTCAATCTGTGAATCTCTTGCAGCGTTTCATACATCTCGTGGTTCTCATCCATCTGCATCAAGGCCAAATCCGCGCAGCCCAGGATGGCTGTCAAGAGATTGTTGAAATCATGGGCGATCCCCCCCGCGAGTACGCCCACTTCCTCCATTTTCTGGGCCTGAATGAATTGCTTTTCAATCTCCTTCTTCTTTATCTCTACCTGTCTATGGGTGATCCGGGTTCGTAGCGTCGAGATACCAAAGGATAGACCCTCTGCCATTCCCTGAAGGAATTCGATCTCTTCAGGGCTAAAATCGTCGCACTCGGACCTGTAAATGCCCATCACACCCCGCGTCTGTCCGTCTTGAATCAAAGGGAGTGTGACGGACGATAAATAACCGCGTTTTGCAGCCTCTTTATACCAAGGGCTATTACCGTCGATTTCGGACGTATTTTGAACGACACAAGGCCTTCCTGAATGCACGGCCGCGGTTACAGGATTGTCGTGGCAATCATCGGACCACGAAAGAGGTACCACATCGAAATACCCGTAAGCATGGCCTGCGACAGACACCGGTCGCACACGATTTTCAGTGTCCTCATCCAGATAAACGATCCAGACAAACGGAAAATCCCCGACATCTACCAAAATCCGGCATACCTCGTCGATCAATGTCATCTCATCTGTAGCATGAACGATGGCTTTATTGCTTTCTCTCAACGTTTGGAGTATCCTGTTCACGTTGTGGAGCTCTTGAACGACGAAATTCTGTTTCTCCATGGCCCTTTCTAACCGGAAATGAGCTTCGGAGAGCTCATTTGAACGGTCTGCAACCTCCTTCTCCAGGCTTTCCTGCCGAATCTGAAGTGCTTTTTCCCTCTTCGCCTGCTGGTGAATCACAAATCGTGCATACACCCCAAACAGCAACAGGATAAATACAATCAGTATACGCATCCAAAATGCCACCGAATCGGGTAGCCGTAATCCTTGGAGTAGGTGGCTCTCTCCCGACAAGAAGACATTCTGCGTCGATTCCAGGAGCCAATAAAACAATGCAAGTCCGAACCCACCGGTGAGGATTACCATCAGGCCTGCGGAATGGGAATTTTTTACCCTGAGATGGTCCTCTTTTTCTCCGAGGACTTGAACATACACACCCAACAGGACAATCAGACTGATGGCGGGCAACCGCATACAGAAGGATAGCAAGTCTAGGAAAAAGATGCGTTCTCCGATGGTTCCTATCTTAAATACAAGAACGTCCCGCACGGCCTCAAGAATCCAATAGGATGCGGCAAAAGCAAGACTCAGCCACATCACTTTCCGTGCATCACATGGATTCTTGTGTTTGAGTATTCTCGACATAATCCCTCCTTCAAGCTGTCAGAGTGTGAAAGGATACTGTCTCGCACCAAGGATGTCCTCCTGGTAGTATGAGACAGTGTGCGTTTTTCAATCGCTCATTTTCCCCTTATTCATCTTTCTCCTCCGACAGCACTCCCTCCGTCTTTCCCTGTAAACTCGTGCAGATTGACGTTTAACGGAATTCGGTGGAAGCAATGGACAGAATCCGAGAATGATACCCGATATAAAAACCTGCTTGACAGATCCCGTGTGGGTGATCCGAAAAACAGCAGCGACGATCCTTTGCATACGGATTTCGGTGAATTCCCTTCCGTGTGGATACACCTTAACCTCTCCATCTTTGGCTCTTATACCCGACAGGTAAGTCAGGCAACAAAAAATTAAAAGATAGTGCTTCATCAAACATCAGACTATGATCAATAAATACGTATACATGAATAAACGATGTGTTGGAACCGGGTAAGAACTGTTTCTAATAGAAAACTTTTATTTGCATGCCTATTCGGTCTATCCCTGCTGGAGAGACACATTTTCCTGAAAGGTGAGACCATGTCCTGCCACCCTCACTTTCCCTTCGAGCGCATCGTATCCTAACCTGGCCAAGAAGACCGTCTTTCGATTTCGAGGGGTGTGCTTTGCCCCGGCATTCTGTTCCGTTCTTCATCTCCCAGACCGATAATCCATTTTTTTCCTCTTTCTCTGTCTGAGCGTTATCATTTCAAAATGCAAACACCGGTTGCCAATTCTTGAACACTCCGGTGAAGTCAAATGTCGTGCCAGAAGAAAGAAAACGAATATCATCACCGGAGATGATAATCGAAAGACTTTTTGGAATGTAGTAAATAATGAAATACACTATTTTTTCTATGACGGAGGAGGGGGATTATCATACGCTGGAATAGGAAAATAGTAAGGTCTCAAACCACAATTTTACGAATGATAACTTGGGTTATTAAGTTAGGTTTTACAATATATTATAAACGGAAGGTGTAGATACATCCTCTCATTACTGCATGGTGCGACTCCCCATAATCCCTGTTAAAAAACGACGATGTTCGGTACCCGGATAGAATAGCATTGCCATGTTGGGATGTCCTATCGATGAAGTGGATGGCCGAATAGGCTCTACGGACGTTGTCCAACGATCTTGTGCAGGTATTTTAGAATGAAAGTGGTTTCCATTTTGGAATGATGAGACTGGGTTGATTATCCCACACGTTCCATGATACGTTTCATCTGTGTCTTAACCGTCTCATGTCTCAGCGGATCGTCCCCCCCTTTCAGGATGCGATTGGCCGTTGCCGCAAGCGTACCCAGGGAGACGAACGTGTTGTAATCCATACTTTCATTTTTCAGGGGGTAGATGGAATTGTTGGTCAGCAGGGGATCGGCATCTGCATCCAGCGAGCCGCTTGCCACGGCCTCTTGCCAGCAAGGGGTTCCCGGAATCGGAGAGAACGAAGCCAAATTGACTTGAACGCCCAACGAGAGTACAAACACCATACTCTCCAGAACCTCGCCCGCATCCTGACCCGGCAATCCCATCAGGACATAGCTCCCCAGTTGCCGTGAATCGAATCCCGCCTCCTTCAAGAGTCCGACAGCTCGGATCAGGTCGTCACCCCGAACTTTCAGACCCATGCGCTCCTGGCGTTCCCTGCTCTTGGACTCATAGCTCAGACGAACCGTCTTGAAACCCGATTCATACATCAGGCGAGCCAGCCGCTCGTCTATCTCACGCGGCTGGATTCCGTTGGGCGTGTGAAAACAGACACCCATGTCTCGTGCGATGATTTCTTCCAGGATGGGAACCATATGCTCGTCCTTTCGGTAGAGCACGGCATCATCGTAAAAAGCAAAATGACGTACGCCCTGGTTGTTATGTAGCCACTCTATTTCCTCGATGACCCGGGAATACGGTCGTCTCCGGTACTCACCCGACAGCATTCGGGAGGCGCAGAACGGACACCGATACGGACAGCCGTGCGACGTTAAAAGGGCCACCGAGTCCAGTCGTGGGTAGAGATCGTATGCTGGGGCTGGGATGTTATCCATCTCTCGATAACGATGCGCATCCGACCGGTTGCCTGTTATCTCATCGGCGATGTGAAGACATGCCTGTTCCCCGGCACCGCAGACCACTTCATCGGCCCCGCTCTTCTTCCGCGCATGCTCCGGGAAGAGGGAGGCATAAATCCCCCCGAGAATGACGGGCACATTGGGAAACCGTTGTTTGATGAGGGATATCATCTCGAAGACACCGGGATACCAGTAGGTCATCCCCGACGTCACAAAAATCATATCGGGCATCGGGAACGTGTTTAATTCTTTCTGTACGAGAGAATACGGAATGCCGTATCGGCCGTAACGGCGAGGAACGGATTGTAAAATGGTAGGCTTAATGATGAATTCTTTGTAGAAATGACCTGTACCATCCCCACGGTCTTTTGCAGGAGACAACCGTTGAAACGAAAGCAATCGCGGATGGTTCCGGTCCAAGCAATCCAATAGTCGTACCGTATAACCGCATTCGCGCAGCACGGCACCGATGGAAAGGAGACCGACGGATTTGATCCAGAAATCGTAGGCTGCAAAATCAACAATCCAGGGATTGACGAGGAGAACGTGACCCTTTTCCTTTGACAGGGCTTACTCCTCGGCAATCACCTTGTAAACCTTATCGTGGATGCGCACCCGGTCAGGCACCTTAATCCCTACAGAATCACCGACTTTGGCTTCCTTGACCGTTTCGTGCTCGATCTGCATCGAACTCACTTCCACGATCAAATCGGTAGTATGACCGATAAAATGGAGAACATCACCGACATGGATTCCGTCCTTAGTAATCGTCAAAGCCACCACACCGACTTTGGCAAAGTAATCATCTACTTTACCGACTTCAATTTCCTTCTCCGCCATAACAACACCTCCTACAGCATTACGTTTTATCCTCGGATTCGTCACGTTCCCCCGCTTTTTCGGATTCACGACATCTCAGAATCATATAGATACCCACGGCTATCATGACAACAGGAAACCAGGGGATATCATAATAAAACCAGCCCAAATTATTTCCAAGCCATAAAAGCCCCAATGCTATAAGCACAATTCCCCAGAACAATCCGTGGCCATGGTGTCCTTTAACAGCGAAATCCTTATGGATGGATTTTGCTTTTTCCTCCACCCTCTTACCCAATTCCTCTCCCCGCTGTTCAACCTTTTCGCCGATCTCTTCCAAACGTTTTTCAAAGTGTTTCATCTTTTCATCGAACTTCTCTTCCCAAGAAGACGATTTTTTTTCAACCATTATTCTCTCCTTTTGCAGCGGACAAGATCATCCAAAGATGCTTGTCGAATTCATCCAACCAAGGATATGTTCGAACACTCGCTACTCCCCTACCCGAGCACCCCCTTAACATAACATCGCATTGAACGAATGGCCATTAGACCCAGAACCTCAATGCATTCTCGGGACAGGCCTCTATACAGCGGCCACACGGATGACAATCGGGCCTGGACTTCTTCCCTTCTAAAATCGACGGAATCGTCGGACAGGGGCTATCTTTAATGCAAAGACGACAGTCGGTACACTTATCCCTGTCGATTCTCACTTTCAACAGAGAAATATGTTCTATCAACCAAGTAAACAAACCGATCGGACAAACAATGTAGCAAAACGGCCGGAAAACAAACAATGCGGCAATCAATGTTAAACAAAAAACCACAATGGCTATCAAACCAAAGCCCCAGTGGAAGAATTCGAAAGGATTGAGATATGCGTAGATACTAATGCCGACAAAAAAGGTAAGCACGAGGAAGAGTATAAAGAGGGCGATGCGTATAGGATTGGTGAAACAAAACGGAACCTTGATCTTATATTTATTTGGCAGGGGAATTCGATGCATGATTTCCTGTATTGCACCCAACGGACACGCCCATCCGCAAAATAGCTTATTCCCGATGATGGTTAAAACAGCGACCGACGTGAATATCGAGATGAAAATGATAGGTATGGCCCGTCCGGCCTTTATAAAAAGAAAGGGTTTCTCGATGACACACATCGGACTCGGATGGATACTCATACCCCTGGCAAATTGACCAAGAGGCAGCATAAAGAGAACACCGAAAACAAAGAAAATGATGCATATAGCAAAAAATCGAACATGACGCGTTAACCATGATTTGACGAGCAGGAACAATCCGGCAAGACTGAATAGGACGCTTACCCAAACACGGGGCAGTTTCCAGAAATCGAAAAAACCCAGAGCGCGGCGCCCGTCTTCTTGAAAAGCCAACAACGGAGTGACGATCATTAGTCCGAAAAAAATCAGAACGAAAAAGAACATGATGGTGCGGTATCTCGATTCATGTTTAAGATACAATGCGTTTCTCCTTGTTTTGACCACGCAGTTCTCCCGTTATGCGTGCATGTTTATATCCTAATTTTCGATGTGTTCAATCAATTCCTGGATCCGCTTCCTGACGTCGGGATTATCCGTGCTTTCCAGCATGCTCTCCAAGTAAAGCTTCGTCATATCCTCGTGTCCGAGTCTCCTGGATAGACCAGTAAACAAACTCCCTACGTATTCGGGACAGTCCTCCTTTCCCACCGCTTCCATCAGGTATTGATTCGTCCTCTCCAGGTTTCCCTTGTACATCCATTCAATCCATCCAAGGTAGAAGGAGAATTCCCACCGCTCAGGGTTGGCCCGCAGTCCTTTCTCCAGCAACCTCTGGGCAGCATCGACTTCACCAGTATCCATCAACACATAGATGCCGCCGAAAATATACGGGAAGATGAAATGGGGATCGATGGTCGTTATCCTCTCCAGCATCGGGTAGATGTAAACGACCAGTCCCCGATGTTCGCCGCGATATAAGAGGTGCGCCAGCTCCTTGTTGAGCTGGAGCATGGTATCCTGAGGAGCAGAAATCGCTCGAACCTTGTTTAATTCGGCTTCCAGGCTCCCTGTTCGCACGGCATACTCAAAATAGGGATTCTCGTCCTCCATGACGCGCCGTCCATAGTAGAGAACTGTTCGAATCCAGAGCCAATCACTCATCAAGCCACGATACCCCATGCTCAGCCATTTCAACACCTCACCCTTGGGCAGAAACACGGGCCGTGTATCCACGAACCGAATCGTCCGCGAACGATCCAGGGCACTCTGGGTCTGGAATACAACGAATCCCAGCAGGGCCAGAGCCAGAACAAATCCGCCTGTCTTCACGAATCGGTTCATCGTGCCAGGTCTACTTAAGGTCTTTGCGTTCAAAAATGACCATCGTTAACAACAGAAGAATCAGGATGTATCCAACCCCATAGAGAAAACCGTATAGGACGGCATGAGGCGGGGTATCCAGATGCTCTACGACGTTCATCTTTAAATTCAGGTTTTCCAAGTTGGGCGCGATGTAGTAGATGGCTTTCAGGAGCCAGTGAAATCCCTTGTCCGGATAAAGCTGGATGTAATCCCGAATCGTACTGCTCAAATGGCCGATGACGAATATCGTCAACGTAAAAAGAGCGCTCAACGTGGGTGAACTGATGGATGAAAAAAACAGGGCATAGCCGACGATGAGGAGGATTTCAAGATAAATCAGAAAAATGGCCGGGGTCAATCCGAGGTCGATACGATGTTCCATCAGAAAATTGGTCCCTAAAAGTGCGATGCTCATCAAGAGCACGTTTATGGCCAATGTCATGCCGAGTCCGAAGTATTTACCCAGCACAATCTCCCAGCGATGAATGGGCTTGGATGCGACAATGTAGATGGTTTTCTGTTCCAGCTCCTGGGCCATCAGTCGGATGCCGATAAAAATGGCGATGAGAAGTCCAAAAATAGACATGGCCGACAGGCCAAAATCCTTGATCACTTTCACCTGCTGGTGAAGCGACCAATCGCCGATGACAAGAGAAAGCACGATCAAACCAACGGCAAAGAGAAGGATGTTCAACAACACCCGGTTGCGAATCGTCTCCTTGAACGTATTGATTGCGACAGCCCAGATTCGCATCGCATTATCTCCCCAGCTCAGCCATAAAAACATCTTCCAGGGTTTTTCTCTGGGGGACGATGGCCGTCACCCTGCCCCCCCATCCATCGATACGATGTAACAGTTCCGGTATATCCTGCTCGTTCCCAAGACGGATCATGACTTTCTGATGGCGTACGACGGCATCTTCAGCCTTCAGGTCTATATGAGCCAGCTTGCTCGGTTCGATGGTGAACGTGACTTCCACGGATGCCACCTGAGAGGTCACCAGGTCGTCGAGCTTGCCCACGCTGACCAGTTTCCCTTGATTCACGATGCCAACCCTGTCTGCGATCATCTCCGCATCGGAGAGAATATGGGAGCTAAAGAAAATGGTCTTGCCCTGATGTCTCAACTCGAGGATGAGGTCTCGAAAATCCTTCCGGCCCACGGGGTCCAGACTGGCCATAGGTTCATCCAGGATTAAAAGCTGGGGATCGTTCATCAGGGCCTGGGCCAGAGCAACCCTCTGAATCATCCCCCGGGAATAATTCCGCAAGAGCCCCTCCGCCCTTCCGCCCAATCCCACTCTGTCCAACAACCGGCCGATTCGCCTCTGTCGCTCTTGGGACTTCAGGCCGAAAATCTGTCCGACAAAGTGGAGGAATTCCCGGCCGCTGAGGTATCCGTACAGCTGGGGTTGTTCGGGCATATAGCCCACGTTTTCCATGGCCGTTCGATTGCTATTCTCACGCCCCAGTATCCACACCTTTCCTCTGGTGGGATGGAGCAGTCTCGTCAGCAGCTTGATGGTCGTCGTTTTTCCCGTACCGTTGGGTCCCAGAAAGGCAAACACTTCTCCTTCCTTGACCTCGAGATGTAAATCGTCCAGCCCCAGCACATCCTTCTGGCCCAGATCACCCTTGTATATCTTGGTCAGCCCCTCTGTGTGTACGGCAAGTTCTGACATGGTTTTGCCTTTGTGATGAATACACTAAAAAAATACAATCTAAGAAGATCATTGTCAAGTTGTAAAACGTATCGGAGACATCAGACAAGTAGAAATTGTCGGGATGACTCAAACAAGCCGCTTGCTCCGAGATTTCCAACGGCGCCTATGACGACGATCCACACTATGAGGCCTGTCTCACTGGATTCTACTCCGCATGCCTCAAGACAATGCCGATGCGGGATAAGCCAACCATAGACGATTGTATTCTATATCTTCCGGTAACGGCGATAGGTACGTTCATTTCTTAACCAACGCCTTCACCACATCCACCGCTTCTACACCATCCCTGGCGAATCCATCGGCGCCGATCTCCCTGGCGTACTTCTGGGTGACAACGGCCCCGCCGACAATAACCTTGACAGCCGATCCAGATTCCTTCAGGGCGCGAATGATCTCCGGCATCTCCACCATCGTAGTCGTCATCAGGGCAGACAGACCCACCACATCGGCTTTTTTATCTCTGGCGGTCCGGATGATCGTTTCTCTGGAAACATCCTTGCCCAGGTCGACGACGTCAAAGCCATGATTCTTCAGGAACAAACCGATGATATTCTTACCTATGTCATGGACATCTCCCTTGACTGTGCAGAGAACGACCCGGCCCTCGAACTCTACTTCCTCCTTACCAAAGTGAGGCCCTAGAACGGCCAGGGCCTGCTGCATGGTCTCCGCCGCCATGATCATCTGGGGGAGATAAATTTCTTTCTTATCGTATTTCTTGCCGACCTCCTGGATGGCCGGAATCAGCATACCCACGTTGATATCCTGAGCCGACTTTCCCCCTGTCATGGCCTCTTCCACCAGAGCACCGATATCCCCACGATTCCCCGCGATCACAGCATCCATGATCTTCCGCTCGATTTCACTTCGAGGACGTTCCGGCTCGGCTGCTTCCTTGCCCTTCGTCTTTTTCTTTTTGATATGACTCTTGACAAACTCCTGGGAATCCCGATCCCTGACGGTGAGAACGGAAGCGGCTCGAACCGTCTCCATCATTCGCTGGTCACCGGGATTCATGATGGCCGCGTCCAGTCCCGAGGCCATGGCCATACTCAGGAACGTGGCGTTGACCAGGCTTCGCTCAGGAAGCCCGTAGGAGATGTTGGACACCCCGAGAACCGTGGGCAATCCCAACTCTCCTTTGACCATTCGAATGGCTTCCAGTGTCGTCTGAGCCCGTTTTTGCTGGGCCGAAATCGTCAGCGTCAGACAATCGCAAATTAAATCTTGTCTGGGAATTCCCTGTTTCTCGGCCCGGTCGATGATCTTTTTCAGTATCGCCAGACGCTCCTCCGCGGATTTAGGAATTCCCTTGTGGTCCACGGCCAGGCAGAGAACACCGGCTCCGTAACGCGCGGCCAACGGCAGCATCCCCTCCAGGCTCTTCTCTTCTCCATTCACTGAATTGATGAGGACCTTTCCGACACTCTCCCGTAGAGCCGCCTCTACAGCCTGAGGATTCACGCTGTCGATGGATAAGGGAGTCTGGACGACATTCTCGATTCCGCGTACCACCGTTCCCATCATGCCAGCTTCATCGATGCTGGGCACGCCGATGTTCACATCCAGGAGATGAGCACCGCCGGCTGCCTGATCCTGGGCTTCTTCCTGGATGAGCCCGATCTTGCCAACCTGAATCTCAGCGGCCAGTTCTTCTCTGTTGGTGGGATTGATGCGCTCTCCGATGATGCAAAACGGCAAGTCGGGCCCGATGGATACCGTATGAACACGACTGGAGAACCGGAGTACAGGATCCACGTGTCGGGATACCGGCTTCTTCCCCTTCAGGCGCTTGACCAACTCGGACGTATACGCGGGCGTGCTTCCACAGCAGGAACCCACGACATTGGCACCGATCTGAACGAATTTCTCGCCGTAATCGGCCATTTCCGCAGACGAAGTCTCGTACAGGAGGGTGTTTCCCTTCGCTCCCAGCCTTGGTATGCCGGCGTTGGGTTCAACCACGATGGGCAGGTTGGTGGTTTGAGCATACCTTCCGACGACTTCCAGCATCGGCTCCGGGCCCGTGGAACAATTGACACCGATGGCATCCACGCCCATCGACTCCAGAACCGTCGCCGCCGTGACGGGATCCGTTCCTGTGAAGCAGATGTAATCGTCACCGTATGTCATGGAAGCGATGATGGGCAGGCCGGTGCTTTCCTTGATGGCCAAGACGGCGATCTTAATCTCCTTGAGATCGGAGAACGTCTCCAGCAGAAAAAGATCGGCACCGCCATCGGCCAGGGCGACCGCTTGTTCTCGGAAAGCCTCGTATGTCTCGTCGAACGTCAGCGCGCCCATGGGCTCGACCAGTTTTCCCGTGGGCCCGATGATGCCCGTCACCCAGACTCTGTCACCGGCGGCCTCTCTGGCCAACTGGGCTGCCCGAACGTTGATCTCTCGGGTTTTGTCTTCAAAACCAAATTCCCGTAACTTGATCCGAGTGGCACCGAAAGTATTGGTGGAAAGGAGATCAGTACCCGCATCCACGTAGGCAGAAAGAATACGGCTCACCAAATCGGACTTGTCGAGATTGGTCATATCCACACAGGCTCCTGGCGGCAGTTGGGGCTGAAGCATCGTACCGAACACTCCATCCAGTATAAGGATTTCTTGTTCAATTCGCTGCCGAAATGTTTTTTTATCCATTCGTACGCCTTACTGTTTAAGAATCCGGCTTCGATGATCACAGCGTGGAAGATGATAAACGATTGAACGATTGGATGCAGACCGATGTGCTGACTGCGATGACGTAAACGAATACTTATGATTTTGTGACCAGTCCCGATTCTTCCATGATTCGGGGCGTTATGCTCTCCCACATCAACGGCATGATATGAATGCCTTTTATACCTTCGATCGTTCTCAGTGCTTGTATGATCTCAACGGCGATTCGTACGCCTTCCTCCTTGGGCTCGTCCGCATTCTCCATGCGCCGGATATACTCCGGGTTGATCCGTATTCCGGGTACTTCTTCCTTCATGTAGTGGAGGGCCTTGGCCGATTTCACAGGCATTACGCCCGCCAGAATCGCCGTTTGCTCATGCAAGTTCTGCTCCCTGACAAGGTTGAGCCATTCTCCGAAACGGTCGAGGTCGAATACAGGCTGCGTTTGAATAAACCGAGCACCAGCCCGTATCTTTTTGGCCAGGCGCAGGATACGAAATTCCAGAGGATCGGCAAACGGATTGGCGGCACCGCCGATGAGAAATTCAGGTGGCGTCTTCATGCTTTCCCCACAGAGGAAAAAGCCTTGTGTCATCTGTTTCGTCATGGCGATGAGTTGAACAGAATCGAGGTCGAAAACACCCTTGGCCTCTGGATGGTTTCCGAATTTCTGATGATCCCCAGATAGACAGAGCACGTTCCTGATGCCCAGGGCAGCGGCTCCCAGTAGATCGCTCTGCAAGGCAATCCGGTTGCGGTCACGGCACGTCACCTGGATAACCGGTTCAAGATCCTCTTCGATCAGGATCTTAGCCGCGGCGATACTGGACAACCGTACGATGGCCGTCTGATTATCGGTAATGTTTATACCGTCGATACCGTTGCGAAAGTGAGCGGCCTTCTTTCGGATCGCACCGTCGTTGCAGCTCTGGGGCGGACCCAGTTCTGCCGTGACGACAAATCGGCCTGCCTCGATCTTCTCGCTCAGGATCATTCCCGATCCCCCTTCTTGATAAAAAATATGGGCGGTTCGATCCTCTTCCTGAAAACGTTCAACCAGGCCGATGTTTTTTCGAGATTCCAGTTATGAATCTTTTCGATTCTATTTAATAAAGGCAGCCTATGCAACCGGTTGGCACGACGATAGATCATGTACCAGATACACAACCGTTCGGGATACACCTCGCAGGTTCCCCCTTCACCCGTCCCGCCACAGGGCCCGTTCCTGAGCCGCTTGGGGCATCTTTGGCTGCAGACAAAGCCGGTATGGCTCAGAATACATTCTCCGCAGTGCTGACAACGAAAAACAGGAACCTTGACACAATCCTCCAGGAAAAGCATGACTCTCGACAGCCACTTCTCTCCCCGGGTTGCCTTTTTCCCTTCGCGTGTTGCCAGATTATTTAACGATGAGATCTCGTTCATACCATTCTATGATTTTACAAATTAAATCGAAATATAAAATACCAGCGACACAATTGCAAGGAGATTCTAAATTTGAGCACAAAAATAAAGCCGAACAAACGTCAGATAACAAACGTCTATTTTCTGATGATAATTCGTTTAAAATTACCTGTTGGGTAGGAAAAAAATACACGATGGAGAATCCGATTTCTTCATGAAAAGTACTCCTTAAATCCGTCCGGATGCAGAACCGTACAGGCCATGACGAATATCCCATTCCTGTATAGTAAAGTAGATTCTATTCGGAGAGTTTATGATTGATTGGAGTTTCTATAACTAAAAAAATTTAAATGGATTACGCACCTATAAATATAAGAAACATTCCGTGATAAAATGAAATCTTGGATAACATGATACGGGCTTCAAGGATCAATCCGGTAGGTTTCAAAAGCCGTAACTTCTTGTATTTCTAATCATTTTGGTTTAATTCTTGCATTTGAGCAGCAGAGTCTATCATATGAGAGTCGGACATGCTATTACTCAATAATGAGCGTGGTTTTACCCTCGTCGATCTTGTCGTCACCATCGTCGTCCTGGGCATTCTAGCCACGGCCATGGCCACACGATTCTTCGACCTTTCCCACTCGGCGGAAGTGACGGCATGTAAATCAAACCAGATGACCTTAGAGTTTGCACAACGGCTTTACTATGTGCATAGCGTGCAAACAAGCTACGGAGAGTATGCCACATCCCTGGATGATCTTAAGCCGTATCTGAGAGACGAAACCCTACCCAAATGCCCAAGCAACGGCCAGTATATAATCCTTCCTAGAGGTGAGATCACATGCACCATCGGGGAGCATCAACGCTGAATGACAAGCTGACCATCTATATAATAGAGAATTGATTCACGCTTATCACGAAGCATCCACACCTTCCCTTGCCTGAAAGAAGGGTAACCATTTTTCATCCAACGGTTTCTCGCCCATCAGACTGATCACCACGAGTAACACCACGGAACAGACAAGGGCCGGATAAACCGCCGGCATCCCCAGCGGCGGATGCCCCATGAGTTTATTGGCAATCTCCCAACCGATGGTGACCAGCATTCCCGCCAGAATGGAGAACACAGCCGCGACGGGTGTGGCGCGTTTCCAGAAGAACGTAGCGATTAATGCCGGTGTGAGTCCGGCACCGTAAACCGTATATGCTGCGTAGGCGGCATGGAGTATTCTCGGAAAAAATCCGATCAGGCCGTAGGCACAAACACCCAGAACGACCAGGGCAATACGTGTACCCAGCACCATGGATCGATCCGAGATATCGGGCTTGATAAACCGTTGGACGATGTCCCTCATGACGTTGGTGGCAGGCACCAGGAGAAAACTATTGGCCGTGGACACAACGATGGCCACGATGGCAGCCATCAGAACGCATCCCGCGAATACGGGAATACTCTGATGAGCCACGAGGAGGATAATCTTTCCCGATTCCGTGGTCGGCAGTCCCTTGAATAGACTGCTCCCGATAACGGCCAGACTTTGGATGGCAATACCGAGGATGATGACGCCCACCAGAAAGCCGGCGACCGAGCGCTTTGCCTCCCGACTGTCTTTGGCCGAAAAGAACCGCTGGTACATGTTGGCGTTGGCCAGGGCCAGGAGGAAAGTGGGCACGAAATATCCCATAGCCCGTACAAGAGTCAGGTTACCGAGAATCGGATGAGCTCTGGGTGTCACGTTGGCCGCTATCGTAGCCAGTCCACCACCGGATTTAATCAGAAGAGGAAGCGCCAGGAACACACCACTGATGATGATGATGCCGTTGATGATGTCCAGGTAAGCCACGGAGAGCATTCCTGCTGTGAGTGTATAAAGAATCACGAAGGCAGCCATAACCATCATGGCCGTCTGAGCACTGATAGCACCGTCGGAGATGATGTTGATGACCCAGCCACCCCCCCGAAACTGATAACTCACGATGGTCACGTAGGCGATGATGGTTGTGATGGTAGCCAGGAGCCTGGCCCATTGGTTGTACCGTGCCTCCAGGATGTCTGGCACGGTGAACTGCCCGAACCGGCGCACCCGGGCTGCGATAAAATAGACGACAACAAATCCCAGCCATCCGCCGGCGCTCCCGATGAGGGAAGAGTACCCATGATGGTACGACAGGTCGGCAACACTAAAAATATCTCCCGAGCCGATCCAGGTGGCCAATAGCGTTCCCACCAAAATCGGAGCCGTCAGCGTACGGCCTGCTACGAAGAAATCCTCCTTGCTTTTAATCCTCCGAAACAGAAAAATGCCCACAGAGAGGAGTACAACAAGATAACCGACGATAGTAATGACATACGTCATGATCCAGTCCTTTCAAACGATAACTTCCGAACAGGTCGATCCGGTTAACGCATGGCCCGGACGTCTTCTTCAATCTCTTCCAGATTGCCCATAGCCACAGCCATAGTATGAACCATATCTCGTCCCAGCACCCATCGCAGGGCCTCTTCGTACGACGGCTCCCTCTCTGGGCTCGGTGCGAAAGGGCCGGCTGAGCATGTCTTCATGGCCACGATGCCTATCCCGTGATCCAATGCTTTTTTAATCTCGACTTCCAGAGACGTTTGATCCCACTCGCTATGGCGACCGCTCTGCGAATGGATGTAGGAACCTTTGTGATTGTAAGGAATCATGATCACATCGTAGAATTGGGTCTGATTTGCAGCACGCATGACCTCAACGTGATTCGTATGGCTGGAAAATCCATGGGCTCTGATCTGACCCTTCTTCTTGGCTTCCTGGAAAAACGCCATGACCGTTTCGTGACGAACCATATCCACAGACCGGACGCCGTGCAGAAACATCACATCTATGTAATCCGTCTGGAGTGCCTTCAGGCTCTCGGCGAGAGACCGCTCCATATCCGCTTTGATTCTTTGGGAAACGGAGGCGGATTGCAGATTTTCTTCATCCTGTCTCAACCGTAAACTGATTTTCGACTGAATGATGAGCCGGCGACGATTCTCTTTGATCGCTTCACCGACCATGATTTCGTTCTGACCGTTGAAATACGACCGCCCGGTATCGATAAAGGTTACACCGGCATCCAACGCCGTCATGAGCAGTGCGGACTCCATCGTCCTGGAAGCACCAAAACCCACCGATGACACCTCCATTCCGGTTTTGCCCAGGGGTCTGTACGGTGATGGAAGCTTCTCAAGTGGGAGATGGGTACGTACTCCGTGCCTAGTGCCGACGAATCCCAGAGCGACCAAACCCGTAGAGGATTTCTTCAGAAATCCTCTACGGGACATCTTTCGCTGTTTTTTCTCATCCATAGGGGTAAGTCTCCTTAATACGGTACAGGGATGATTTACTCCCGAATTGTCTTTATCGCAGTCGCCTTACCCATAGCTGCCGTCAATGAACCGATGACGACCAGCACAGCCCCACCGATGCTCAGCAGATTCAGGTTTTCGGGGTCAATATACTCGGGAAAAATGGAAGCCCCTATTCTCATGGCAACCACCGTTATCAGTGGTACGATAGCGATCACAGCACCCACCCGGCTGGCCTCCCAGTGATCCAAGGCCTCGGCAAAGCTCCCGTAGGCAACCAGCGTGTTCAAAGCACAAAAGGCCAGCAAGAGCAAGGACGTCCGGCTCAGGTGCAAAAGTTGTCCGGGGTGTGAAACGGCTAAGAAGAATACCACGCCACAAGCGTAAATGAAAAGTAAAATCGTCTCGGAGGCAAAGACGCGTAACAGCTGTTTTTGAACCAGGGCATACACGGTCCAGGTCATTGCGGCAGCTACGATCAACAGTACACCTAGTGTAAAATCCGTCAGCCGGTACAACAGGTCATTCAGCCGCTGATTGAAAAATAGCGCAAGTCCGATTACAAAAATGCCGAATCCCAGCCATTGCATCCCGGAGAAAGATTCTTTGAAGAACAGTATGCCACCCAATAGGAGGAGCATCGGCGCCAGTTGAATGACCACTTGAGATGTACTCGGTGTTAGAAAATTTAAACCCAGCAAGTACAAGACATAATTACTGCCGACACCGACAGCCGCCAAAAGTACCCACACAATCCGCCGGCCGCAAAACTTTTTAAAAGGCGACATGCCATGCTTTCGTACGATAAACACGCCCAAGACCAGAGCCGCCACTAAGAACCTGTACCAGGTGATGGTGTAGGGATCCATATCATCCAGGAGGATCTTCAGGGCGATGGGAAGGACGCCCCAGAAAAGTGCTGTGTTGAGCGACAGGATGAAGCCCAGTTTCCAGCGCCCCGTGGTCGTGTGTCTGCTCATTCATGCTCCCAATAGTCATTCAACCGACTGCCAAAGAGCCATTCCGGAGGAATCAGGCGCTCAAGATACGCCCGGTATATGTCCGGCAGCAAGTCCAAACCCACCTGAAACGAGGCGTTCATCCAACCGAATCCTTCTTTGGTCATGTAGGAAAATTGAGTGCCCACATTCCCGTATTCGGCGAACACCTCATGACTTCGCCGGACCACGTCGAACTTCTCCGGAATCGTGCCGTTGTAATCCGCGGCGTTCCGGGCGATGGTGTAGAGCCATCGGTATATTAGACGATGCGCCAAATCATCGAATCCATAGTTGAGGAGTCCACGCCAGGCTAGCATCTGATGGGGTGCCCACCCATAGGGATAATCCCACTGCCGTTCCGGACGGGATAAGGACACGGGGCCCCTGGATGCCTCGTCAGAGGCGGCGATGCCTCCGGCCATTTCAAGGCGGGTCAGCACCCCTTGGACGAGCCGTTGGGCATCCTTTGGAGACATCAACCGTGATTCCGAATACTCACTATGACACGCCCAGAGCGGATACAATGTCGTCGCACTCATATAGATGTGCCGTTTCTGATTGATGACATCGTAATCGAAAAACAGTCCATAAGATGCATCCCACAGGTACTGGCGGATAAGCGCCTTGCGCTGATCAGCCCGACGGTTCCATTCCTGGGCCAGTTCGGCCTGTCCGTTATCTAGGATGAGGGCATCGCCGAATTCCTCTTCCACCACGCGAGCGATATCGATTTCCGTCTTGTACAGCAGTGAATTCAGGTCCACCGTCACAAAATCGGCACACCGGTCGCCATCCACATGCCACCGGTACGTCGTATCGTGTCCCGATTCCCGAACTGCTCTGTCATGAGCGAAAAACCGATCCAGCGCCGGCACATCGATCTCCCCCTGTTTATACAAACGCTCAAATTGCCGTATGTCCATGCCGCGGGCCTCGGCGTAGGGCCTGTAGATGGCATCAAAATGTCCCGATTCGACCTCCGGGGGAGGCCCCGTACCCGAGCCGAAATACCGGCTGAGTCCGGTTTCCGTGAGATGATCCCCATTCATCCAGACGACATGATACTCCTGGATGGCGGCCCTGAGGACCTCCTTCAGCCAGTCCTTGGATTGCGATATCTTGGGGAGGTCTTCGTACACGGCCAGGGCCATGGATGTCAGAAAAGGCGGCTGCGAACGTGTCAGGTAGTAGGAACGGTTGGCATTCAAGACCTTTCCGTAATGCACGATCTGGTAGACCAGGTTGTCCACCATCGATCTGGCAAGATCGATTCGGCCATCCGCCAGCAGGCCCAGCACGATGAAATAGCTGTCCCATCCGTACATCTCGTTGAACCGTCCCCCGGGAACGACATACGGGAGACCGACGATTCTGCCCCTATCATCAACCGTCAACCCAAGACTCAGAAGCCCATGCCTTCCGTCAAGGCTTTTCACATACACCGGCGTGATGACACGGGGCAGTCGTACCACTCGGAACGGACCATCGGAACCGGCTCCGAAAAGCGCAGAAAAATAATGCAACGCAAGCGTATCACTGTAAGGCACATAGAGGAAGGGCACGCCATCGGTCGACATCTTCTCGTCCTTTAAAACGGTGTCCAGATGATCACCGTCGATTTGCCGGGTCAGGCCGTCCCAGTAGACATCCTGAATCAGCCGGGAGATGCGCTGGACCGGATTCTCGAAGACCCGCCGGAAATCGAGGGAAGCCACATCCTGGCCCGCATCATCGGCCTGTTTCAATTCCTGGAGGAGGTTGGACAGAAATGCGGTTCCGATGACTTCATACGGTTGGCCATCGATGTCCATGAGGGCAAATCGTTTATCACCGCGAATCCCAGCCTGAACACGATCATCGTCCACCGTGATTTTCTTATCGCCGTCTGTGTCTTCTTCCGATATCAATCGGTGGAGGTTTTCCTGAACAGCGACACGAATCAGGCTTTTAGGTTCTCGTTCTTGACCGTCTACCGGAGCGTGGAGAAAGCTCAATATGATAAAAAGGGTTCCCCATCGGACGAGACGCACCCGGAGAAACGTCTGGTTCCGAACCCACGGAGCAGTGCCCCTACCGACTTTATGTTTTTGAATTTTTTTAAAATTTATCACGCTTATTCTATGATGATGAAACCACGTCATCGAAAATCCTGGCTAATGTCTCCGTCTGCGCCCGCCGTTCGTACTGTTCGATGCCCTTCCAAGGAGGAATCGACAGCTTCAAGTCGCCTCGCTCCCACAGGGTGAATGCCCGTAAAACCTGTGCCGCCACGCCCGCTGCATCATCCGGGGGAACGACCGATCCCCGCGCGTACTTCAGGATGAGTTTCTCGGCTTCCCCTCCGGGCACCAAGGCCAGGATGGGCTTGCCAGCGGCCAGGTACTCAAAGATTTTTCCGGTCACCAGGTCTGAGCCGGTTTTTTCCGACACCATGAGGAGGAGCAGGTCCGAATCCATCATCATCTCGATACAGTGTTGATGGGATACATACCCGACTACTTGGACGACATCGTTCAGATCGTAATGACGAATCATACCGTCCAGATCGATTCCGTATACAGAACCGACGAGGTGGATGCGGAGTTTCTTCCTCAAGTCAGGACGATCCCGGAGCGCCAGTTCGACTCCCAGAAGAAAAACGTCTGGATTTCGGACTGGATCGAGGGCACCGCAGTAGGTCATCGTGAATCGATCCTGGGAACGAGGCTGTATGCCGGAAAAATCCACTGAATCGTACCCGTTGAGCAGCGTAGAAAAATGCGTCTCAGACCTTCCGGATCGCCGGATCAAATCCTCGGTGATGGGTACGGATACCGTGATAATGCGGTCGGCCGCACGCACCACTCGCCCCACCTGCCGGTCGTTTAACCGCTTATGGATGGGTGTGGGCGTACGCTCGTACTGCTTGGTTCGCCAGTTATCCCGAAAATCGGCGATCCAGGGAAGACCCGTTCCTCGTTTGAGCCCGAGTCCTGCGAGATGTACGGATTGGGGGGGCGACGTCGTAAACACCACATCGATTCCCCGCGAATCCGCCAACCGGCGGGCTTCACGAACCGCGTATGGAACCCAGAGTATTTTTGAGTCCGGCACCAGGAGCCAGGGCAAGAACGACCGGTTCAAAATTTCCAGGAACGGAAAACGTCGCTCCCTGGAGGGCTGAGTATCCGTTTTCCTTCTCCATCGTTGGACGAGCCGCTGCGGGTCGAAGGATTCGGTTCGGATGATCGTTCTGTCCTTGACTTCCTCCAGGAGGGATTCGTCCCGGGCATGGTAGAGCACATCCTTGACCGTGAGTACGATGGGCTCCCATCCGAAATCCGGAAGATACCGGACGAATTTCAACGTCCTCTGAACGCCCCCAGCTCCCATGGGAGGAAAATAATAGGATATGATGAGCACCCTTTTCATGAACGCGGTTTCTCGAAAATCACGTACGTGCGGACACCCTCGGAAATCCATCGGATGAAGAACGAATGAAGCCCTATGCCTTTTATTAGCCGATATATACCCAGCATCATACCGTCGTACAGACGTTGATTAAAAACAGTCCATGCCGGACTTTGAACCGTCATGCGATTCAAGAAATTCGACAGATGGAATAGTACGAGGGGCATTTTGGACGCATACTTTATTTCTTTTTCCAGCGTACCCATTTCAACCGCATGAAATCCGACGCCCTCCCCCATCCTGGCCAATTCCTCGGGGCGAAAGGCCGTATGGTAATACCGGTCTCCCTCCATCCCGTGAACACCGTACGCCTTCATCATGCCCACTTCGGCCCAATCGGGCCGGCCGTCGCGATAGTTGGGCGTGGTCACCAGGGCATGTCCGCCCGGTACCAAAAGCCGGTGCATCCCTTCCAAGACCCTATCGGGATGAACGACATGCTCCAGGACTTCGGAACAGAGAACGACATCAAACACCCCATCTCGAAAACAATCCAGCGCTCCGGCATCGGCTACGGCCAGGGGCGTGTCGTCACCCCTGTCTCGTATCTTCTTCAGGGCATGCCACGAAAGATCAACACCGACTTTCTCTCCCCCTTTGTATGCCTTCAGGTACATGCCCCGGTTGCAGCCCACATCCAACAATCGGCCCGTCCAAGAAGAGAGGCATTTTAAGACGAACGCTCTGCGCAGTCGCCCCTTCAGGGTTCTGTAAACAATCTCTTCTTCGGGATACTTCTCCCCCACCTCTTCGTAAAAACGCCGGTACGAGTCCGGCCTCACGCTGTCCATGGTCAACCGTTCCCCTCACGACCCCGGAGTAATTTCCGTACCGCGGATATCTCATCGGGAACGTAAAACCGAAAGACCCACAGGAGCGGGAAGAGCGATGCCAACAGGAGCACCCTGTAGATCGCAGCCTCACCCATAAAAATATGCGTATATAAAAAGAACACACCTCCAAAGACAATCAGGATCTTCGTAATCCGTCCGATTTCGTAAGGAATGGGGTAGAGTCGGCGGGTGACCAGGTAAAGGACCAGAGCCATGACGACATAGGATATAAACGTGGCCCAGGCAGCACCCATGATACCCATGCTGGGAATGAGCAGGATGTTCACAACGACGCTTACCAGAGCTCCGGTTCCCGTGGCAAAAGGAATGTATACGGTCTTTTTCTTCAGATAAATACCCACGACAAAATTTGTATACACGCCCAACATCAGGTAGGCCAGCATGACCACGGGAACGATCTTGATCCCCTCGACATACTCCAGCCGCATCAGACTGATACCGAAAAGTTGGAAATGCACGATCTCCTCGATGAAAAAGGAGATGACCAGGAAGAAGAATCCGGTCACGATTAAAAAGTACGTCAGCACCCGTGCAAAAATGAGCGGTGCATCGTCCTGCTTGGAAGTCGACAGGAAAAAAGGATGCCACGCGAAACGGAACGCTGCGACGATAAGATTCATGAATATGGCAAGCTTGCAGTTGGCACTAAATATGCCGGCCGCTTCCTCCCCCGCCATGCGATCCAGAAAAAACCGGCCGATCTGATCCATCACGATGAACGCCAATCCCGATGGAAGGTACGGGATGCCGAAACGTAACAATTCGCCAAGTGTATCTTTGCGAAAGCGAGGTCTCAACCAGCGAGCGATGATCGGTGTCAGCGCCCCTAAAGTCATCACCGATGCCACCAAATTCGCGATGAAGATGCCCTGGATGCCGACTCGCATGATCACGACCAGGACGATGTTCAGGGCCAGGTTGATGGCGATTTGCAATGTTTTCAGAAGCATGAACAGCGTGGACTTCTCTTCTCCCCGGAGGACCAGAAACGGGATCAAGGTCAACGCATCGGCCAGGAGGATGCCCGCGCCCAGACGAACCAGCGTGATGTACTGAGCACTCCGAAAAATGATCTTGGAAAAAGGTGCAGGGAAGAGAAGCATGGCGCCCATGAAACAAACGCCTGTGCTCAATATCATCCAGAATGCCGTGCTAAATATGCGTCGTTTTTCTTCGTCCGAATCGGCCAGGATGAAAAAACGCAGGAAGGCCACATCCATGCCATAGCTGAACACCACGTTCAGAATCGCCAACGATGAGAACAGGAGAGCAGGCGTTCGGTATTCCTCGGGCAGAAAGATATTGGCATGGATGGGCAGCAGGAGAAAATTCAGCGACCGGCTGACGATATGCCCCACACCGTAAACCGCCGAATGCCGGGTTAACCTTTTGATATTATGAAGCATAAATACCTTCGAAACTTGAACTCTGTAAATATAACAAAAAAAGGGGAGATTGTCGAGGACAATCTCCCGCCCGTTCTGGCTTTATATAGAACGGCATCGGCATGATCCGAGTTCCTACTCGAAATCCCGCACGGCTTCCAACAGCGCACGCTCCACAGGCCTGTCCCCCAACCAGTGGCCCGCCTCTTCCGCGATCACGAGTTTGGATTTGGGAAGAAGCTTATGCAACCGGTAGGCGTTGACTGGCGGACAGATCATGTCGTAACGTCCGTTCACCAGAACAATCGGGATATCGGCGATTTTACCGGCCTCCCTGAGAAGCTGACCCTCTTCCAAAAAACAACCGTTGGCCATATAGTAATTTTCCATCACTGCAAAAGCCAGGAAGACTTTAGGATCCGTTTGCTCCACTTCTGCCATTATCTCATCATCAGTATAGAGCATGCCCACTTTGTATTCGTACTTCGCCCAAATCATGGCGTATTTGTCCCGGACGGCAGGATCGTCACTCTCTACCCGCTTCAGCAATGCTCGATGTATCGACTTCCTCTCCGATTCTTCGACGGACATTTCCAGTGTCTCATACGTCTCCGGGAAGAACGGCCGGACGCCTCCGTGGTAAAAATGGTCGATCTCATCCCGAGCGCCCGTAAAAATGCCCCGGAGGATCATGCCGCTGACGCTCTCCGGATAAGTCTCTCCGTAGGCAATTCCCAGTGTTGATCCCCACGATCCTCCGAAGAGCAGGACTTTACCCAGATTTAGATGCTGCCTCAGGGTTTCGATGTCTTCCACGAGATGCTGGGTCGTATTCTCACGAATATCGGCATACGGTCTGGACTTCCCCGAACCCCGCTGATCGTGCTGGACGATCAGGAATTTTTCTGGATTGAAAAAGCGACGGTACAACGGAGAGCTGCCTCCTCCTGGCCCGCCGTGGAGCACAAAGACTGGCTTGCCATCGGGATTCCCGCAGAGCTCATAGTAGAGTTCATGAATCGAAGAAACCCGGATGTAGCCTGTCTCAAAAGGTTCGATCTCAGGCCAGAGGACGAAATCCTCTTTCTCCTGACCATAACTCGATATGATTAAAATCAAAACGAAGACAACGGCCGGAAAGTTCGAAACAACCCAACGATGCTTTTTCACGATGAGCCCTCCTCCTGTTATTTCATGTTTCATAATGTAGATGCATCGGGTGGCCTCTTTGTTACAAGACCCGATCATCGCGTTCGATAGTTATCATCCGTCCTAATATGCTTTGTATTTCTGGAATGTCTCCCACATGATCATAACATGCTTCGGTGGTACATCCGGCTGGATGTTGTGCACCTGGTTAAAAACAAATCCTCCTTCACGGGCGAGGTCGTCGATGCGCCGCCGGACTTCGTCTTCGATCTGACGTTTTGATCCATCTCGGAGTACACATTGCGTGTCACAGCCGCCGCCCCAGAACGTGAGATCCTCGCCGAATTCATGCTTAAGTCGATTGGTATCCATACCGTCTGCCGAGACCTGAACAGGGTTCAGGGCATCCACACCCGCTTCGATGAGCCAGGGGATGAACGGACGTACCGCTCCGCACGAATGGAAGAGGAGAAACACATCGGCCTTCTCCTTGATGAATCCGAATAACCGTTTCTGATACGGCCAGATCATTTCCCGATACAGGGCAACAGACATCATCGGCCCGGCCTGTGTGCCCAGATCGTCGTTGACCAGCACGACTTGAATGAAGGGCGCCATCAGGTTTAGATAAACGTCGCATCGTCGGATATACGCGTCCGTCAGCATGGCCAGCAGCGCATGAGCGAGCTCTTGATTGTCGATGAGATCCATCATGAACGCCTCGTACCCGCGAAGCTGCTGGCCGGCTGCCAGGAGATGAAGCTGGAGATTGGCTACCACAGCCAAGTCTGTATCTTCAAATAGCCCTTTCGCACGGGCAGCGATGGATTCCACGGGTTCATCCAAAAAAGGAGGCCAGTCAAAGGATTCGATCTCATGCCTATGATCTTCCAGTTCGGAAGCCGATGCGATACCAGCTAGGGGTGCCAAGACCGGCTCGAAATAATAACTTCCCAGGGGCATTCGAGCAACAATCCTTCCCGCCGGATTCTTGACGATCCATCCACCATTACCGTCCTTCTCTGGATTCCATTTCTCCGGAATCTGACAGGAGGAACCATCGGGCAGAGAAAACGGCCGCCATCGCACTGGCTCAATCAGCAGGGGGACCGTATCTGGTTTTAGAATGCGCCGCAGGTCGTCCTCGATTTTCACCACTTGCTGATACACATCGAACACCTGTGTTTGACCCTGGGAAAGTCCCAGATACGTTCGTAATCGGTTATACGCGATTCCGGTCATGCCCGAGGATTCGGTTCCGCCCAGATCGAAAGGAATCGAATCCGGGGTTTCGTGTTTTAAAGCCTTGACAACCCGTTCTCGCGATGTCACCGCCTGCACCTCTGTGGGTTCCCAAACGTGACAAGGGATGTGATTGTTCTGGAATCTCCGTGTCTATGGATCACTGCATACGTCCGTTTCTGTTGCTAATTCACAAAGATGAGAACATCCATTATCAAGAAAGGACAATGCTACATGTCCAGGCTTCCCTGCTATCGTTAGGATGTTTTCCTCAACCGTTCCCGAATCCGTTGAATGGTCAGGGGCGCCGATCCTTCGTAATGGTTGTTCACGTTGAGCCAAACATCCACTCTGCTGGCTATCAAATCCTCGATCATTGTCACGATGGCATCCAACTCCTCATCCCTGGGCTGGAGGATGCGATCCCAGCGCCCGCCGCTCCTCTCTTCCATGCCCTGGCGGTCCGGCCCGTGAAGACGGATAACCGATGCATTCTTTATGTGTGAAGTATGCGTACGATAGACATCGACAATCGGCGGCATATAATACCCTTGCAGGAAGACATGCGCGAGTCCATTCTTCTCCAGAAAATGGAAATAGGATGCATTCAGGTATTTGGGATTCCGTATTTCCAGTCCATACGGGTATCCCCGGGGACATTGTTCGATGAATGCCTCGAACCTTTCCTGGAACTCGGCTTGCGACGTCATTTTCTGCTTATTCAGATACTCGAACTGAAACATCAGAGGCCCCAGACATCCTTGGAGTGGTTCGATGCTCCGCAAAAACTCCTGGAATAGATCGACAGAAAGGAAGGTTGGATTCGGCACCAGGGGACCGTCTTTCTTCTTACGGTAGAAATGGGTCAGGGAGATGCTGTTGGGAATCTTGACGGTGAACGTAAAACCGTCGGGTACCGAATCGCGGTACGCTTGGACTACTTCGCGCCTGGGCAGACTCACACGATCCCTACCGTGCAGTGACCAGAACCACTGGTCGATCTCAACGGTCTCGTACCTCTGGGCGTATTCTTCGAGATGATTCAGGGTTGGGCTGTCGGAATAGACAAGCCCGCGCCAAGAATCATACTTCCAGCTGCATGTGCCGATTCTCAGGTTTGCCATGGAATGGATATAATTTCATATTCATCCGATCCAGCAGAATAAACCTGTCTCGAAGAGCAGGATGGGATTTTTTTCTAATCGGACGCCGTGGGAATGGAATGTCCCAACGATCTCCGTCGCCTATTGCCGGACGGTATTGATAATCTGGATGGGGGGAGTCAGCCTCTGCCCCTCCGAAGGCTGCGACTGAATGTTCCGAACCACATCCATGCCCTCCACAATCCTGCCGAAAGCCGCGAATCCCTGTCCGTCGGGATTTCGCTTGCCGCCAAAATCCAGTTCCGGCTGATCCCCGATACAGATAAAAATCTCTGATGTGGCCGATCCGGGCTTGCTCCTGGCCATAGAGATCACGCCGTCTTCGTGGAGCACTCCCGTCTTATCCGTTGTCTCGTGCTCGATGGGTGGGAATGCCGGCCTCTCATCTGCTCTGCCCAGCCGCATGCCTCCCTGAATCACTTCGATCTTCACCGAATCGTCGGGCTGATTGTCCATCGTCACGGTCCGGTAGAACGTACCCCCCTGGTAGAGCCCATCATCCACGTATCGGAGAAAGTTGGACGCCGTGATGGGTACTTGCTTATCGTAAATCTCAACGTCGATATCGCCCAACTCGGTCTTGATCAGGACATGGGGATTCTTCGTTCCACAGCCCACGATCCCCATGACAACCAGCCATACACAAATCAAAATCGAGCACATCCCTCGCATCGTACCTCCTTTCTATCTGTCGAATATCCGACGCCACTTTTTCTTGACGGTCTTCTTTGGCCTCCTGAACGCATCCATCTTCGCTTCCAGTTCGCTCTTGAAAGCCTCCACGTCCTCCTTGACGGTTTCCATGATCTCAACGTCTTTATGGAAATCCAAAATCTGTATACCCTTCAACGCCGGTCGGACGAATACGTCCGGACTGGTGATCTGTAATTTGTTCTCCAGCACCATCGTCTGCAAGATGTAGAAAGAATTCATGATACTCTCAAACATCGAGGGCATGGTATGCTGCTCCGAACCCTGATAAAACGGCCTGCCCGACACATCGATGGCAATGAGAATGTCGCATTCGTTCCTGATGATGTCAAACGGAACCGGATTGACCGTGCCTCCGTCAATCAGAACCGTTTGATCGACCTTCACCGGTTTGAAGATGACGGGTATGGAAATGCTGGCCCGGATGGCAGGAATGATGGGGCCGGATTCGAACACGACCTGACGCCGAAGCCAGAAATCCGTCGCAATCACTTTCAGGGGAATCTCCAGTTCTTCGAATCGTTTCACAGGGAGGTGTTTATCCAGAAATTCCATCACCTGATTTCCCTTCACTAGACCCGAAGGATGAAGAATGTTCACATCGAGCATGCGAGTGTAATCCACGAATCCCAGTCCTTGCACGAGTTCTTCCAGCGCCTTTCCTGACATACCCCCCGCATAGAATCCACCCACCATGGCCCCGATACTCGTTCCCGAGATAATGGACGGTTTCATTCCCATCTCGTCCAATGCCTTGCAGAATTCGATGTGACACAGTCCCCGGGCGCCACCGCTGCCCAAAGCCAGTCCGACCTTAGGTTCCATTTCGTCTCTAATCCTTTGATTCGATTTGCACAGGTCTCATGGAACGATCTCAAGACGCGCCCGACGTACTTCGGCAAACCGTGTATCTGTCCTCCCGTTGCCTGAAAACGTCTTGTCACCGAGCCCGATCTCTTCAAACACCAACCGAATGCGAAACGCATCCACATCCGATAAGAATGCTCTTGCCGCAAATTGGACAGAGGCGGAACTCTTTTGTGATGCGTCCTTTGGAATAACCTCATCCGTCATGCCTGATACGATGGATTCCGATGAATCCGGATGTTCACGGTAATCTTCAATCCAGGTAAAACGGCTCACAGGCAGGGACATCAGTCTCTCGGACATGAGCCGGATTTGAACCGGTTCATTCGTTTTCAGAAATCGTGTCTCCACGCCATTCTGATAAACCCAATCCTCTCCCTCCTTATCGTCTCCCAGAGTAAACAGTGGAAACGTGATGGACACATCTTCGATACGATACCCGGATTCGTACAGCGTTTTCATGAATTCGATGAATCCGCTCACGGGCTCCTTGCCCTTCATACACCCAAAAGCCATGGGATCGATGTTCCGAAAATCTGGGCTCGCCATATAATAAGGGGCTCGAATCAAACCCTCGGAAACCGGTATCGTATGCCCGGAACCGGCGGGCTCAGGTCCCGACCCGTCGGCCGACCACAGGACCAGGCCCATACGGTCTCTTTCTAATCCGACGAAAGAAATCCATCCGCGCACAGACGGGTGCTCGATGGGAGGCGGGTAGTTGGCCAACGTCCTCCAACGGAAAACCCCGATTGTCCCCACGGCTATCGCCACAACCACGATGCCCAGGACGATGAGGATTCGAACGATAGTTTTCGTGCGTCTATTCATCACGTTCGTCTATATTCCAGTTACGAGATTCGCATATCAGGAGCCAATGCTCAAACGAGCCAGATAATTCCCGTCCACCTCCTGGGCGATGACGTCTGTCTCCCAGCCGAATTCAGCCCCATGTTTTTCCAGTGTATCCGCATCCACATGAAGCCACGAATACCAGTCGCCCACGAGTTCCTTGTACAGTATGCGCAGACGGATTTCTCCCGGATAACGGCAGGCCTGGATGTTGGACTGATGATAGGAAAGATGCTGCGGATCGTCGGTCACCGTGACATCCATGGAATTGATGAGGAGCTGACCATCGGGCTCTACGAAGTCCTTCATGCGTTTCAGGAACCGGTCGAGTCCTGCCAGGTTCTCTACCATGCCGATACCATGACCCAGGAGGAGGAGTGTGTCGAAAGGCTCGGGAGGAAAATGGAAGATATCTCCGATACGGACGTCCTTCACACCACATCGTTTCATGACGTCCACAGCTTCGGGCGAAATATCTAGGGCCGTGACCATGTGACCCCGCTCTTGAAGTGCCAGGGCATGCAGGCCTGTACCGGCGCCGATGTCCAGCACCCGCCCCTTGCACAACTCGATTGCGGTATCCTCCAGGGGGAAAAAAGTATCGGGTGTGCGAAAAAAAACGGAAAGAGGCAGCCTGACCTGCAGACCGTCATCCCGTTCCAGGATCATTTCAATGGAGGTATCGCCTTCATTGTAATCCAGGAGCGCTTGACCGTGAGGCTTCATGGCATCCATGAGCGTCCTCTCATCCTTGTTTGTCTTCTGCGCAAACAACCATCGGTGTGGATCATTGTATTTTTTGATAAAGTAAAGACATCGGCGGGAAAAGTCAAGGAGTTTCCATCTTCAGGAACCCGGAGGGCTTGAAAATTAACGGAGTCTTGTTTCAAGATGAACCATCCATTGTGGCTCATGCTTTCATCCCGGCCCTCACACCCCTCACCACGGCCTGGGCGACCAGTTCTGCTGCAACCGTACCGATCACGTTGACGTCCGCCTGTCTGTCACCCGTGGACAACGCAAACACGATATCGCCGTCGTACATCGTGTGCGCCGGACGAGTCGCTCGTGATATGCCGACCTGGGCCATCTGTGCGACTTTGATGGCCTGTTCCTTATTCAGCCGGGCGTTTGTGGCCAAGACGGCCAAGGTTGTGTTGGTTCCGGCGCGTCGGAAAGGATCGACAGGATGCTCCTTCAGGAAAACGACGCTGTCCAGGAAGCTCCCGTCGTCCAGTCGGTTCCCCCCGACAATTTCTCCGGTGTTCGGATCGATCACATCACCAAAGCTGTTGGCCACGGCCAGAGCGCCCACCACGATACCGTTAGGCAATTCCTCGGCACACGTTCCCAGGCCGCCGTCGGACCGGCGCATGGGATCGCCCACTTTCCCCACGGTCGCGCCCGTTCCTACGCCCACCCGTCCCTCTCTGCCTTCACTGGCCGAGGCGTTTCGGCACGCTTCGTATCCCATTTCTTTATCGGGACGAATCCTCGGATCGCCCACGAAAAGGTCGAAAATCACGGCAGCCGACACCAACGGTACCTTGGCCACGACCACGTCGTAACCGACACCCTGCTCTTCCAAATACTGCTGCACGCCGCAGGCCGAATCCAGGCCAAAGGCGCTTCCGCCCGTAAGAACAATGGCATGGACCTTATCCACATTCCTCACGGGTTTCAGCAGTTCCACCTCCCGGGTTCCCGGCGACGACCCTCGCACATCCACGCCCCCCACGGCCCCTCCGTCTGGCAGGATAACCGTACACCCCGTCCGGGCCTTGATGTCCTGGGCATGGCCCACTCTGATTCCCGGGACATGGCAAATAGACAGGAACTTGTTTGCTCCCTTTGTCATCGATAAATCTCCAGCATGACAAGATCGAAAAACGATAAAGAACGATCCGTCCTAGCGTAAATAGACCATCTTCCGGGTCATCACGGTATGACCGGCAATGAGTCGATATACATACACGCCAGAGGCCAGCTTGTTACCCGCCTCGTCGCATCCATCCCAAGAGACGTCATGGTCACCCGCGTTTTGTTTCACCTGAACTAAGGAACGGACATGCCGTCCCATGACGTCATACACATCCAGGGAAACCGTGTGCATAGCACCGCTGTTTGAGCGAATTCTGTACTCGATAACGGTCTTTCCATTAAAAGGATTGGGAAAATTCTGGGACAGGGAAAACGAATGCGCAACCACTGCCTCATCATCATCGGATACGTCCGTAATCCGCCGCATGGCCTCCACCGCGTCCAGCTTCCCGAATCCCCAGTCTTTCGTCCATTCCTCCCCGCCCATAGATGCGGTTTTACGGGCCGAGAAGATCAGATGACCCCGGATTTCCGACGCCCATTGATCCGGATCGGCCTGGAACATCAGAGCCACCACACCCGTCACGTGGGGAGCCGACATGCTGGTGCCCTTCATGGTCCAATGAACTCCATCGGTGGCCGTCTCGTGAGGGATGGGATCGGGATCGATGAAGCTGGACAGGGAGGAAAGGATATACTCCCCTGGTGCGACGATGTCCGGTTTTTGACGGTTGTCCCACGTGGGGCCCGGACTGGAAAAATCGGAAAGCGCACCCACGGTCAATCCGCCGGGATGGTACGGGTCCATGTACATACTGGGCCATTCGTCTCTGGACACATACGAGCCCACGGCGATGCATAAGCGTGAATTACCCGGCTCTGCCACCACGATGGAACGATCCGATCCGCTGGTGATCTGAACGTTCATCGACGATTCGCAGAGCCAGCCGTCGAAACGCTCTTCTTTTTCCGGGTCATCGGAATACAGAAGCCCGGCAAAGAGAAGCGTCCACGTACCCACGGTCAGATTATCCACAAGAGTGCCACCCGGCCGCCCGTCCGATAGGCGAATCCAAACCTCCCGTTGCCCATTCCCGGGATAGAGATCGGGATAAGGAGCGTTGTTCACGAAGATTCTGCCTTCCGTTCCCTCCCAGGTTTCACTCTCCCCACGCCCCAGAGGACCGTAGGACACATCACCCGGTGTCGTGACCGTGACCTCCAGGTCGGACAACGCCGGATGCCACACATCGAAAGAAACAAAATCTTCCCGATCCTGTGCGTTGTAATCGATGGAGAACGTGACAACAAGAGTGTCCCTTCCCTGGTAGATGGAGAAAGGCATTCCGAAGTGGGGTGGGTAATCGCCGTCGTTTCCGGCCGCCGTTACGATGGCCCGTCCGGCCTTCTCGTTCAGTATATTGTCGATGGCCTGCTCGAACGCACTCGTCCCATCGTGCGGCCCGCGATGGGTTCCCCCCACACTTAAGTTGATCACCGCGGGACGGGGCGGACTCAACGCTTCCGCCTTCTGAAAGATGTACCGGATTCCATCGATGATGGGATCTGTCATATAGACACCATCGCCGCCCTTAACCACGATGAGCTCTGCCTCGGACGCAACACCCACATAAACACCCGACGGCAACCCATTGCCCGTGGCCCGGCCGTTCCCCGCAGCAATACCAGCCACATGGGTTCCGTGCCCCACCACATCCTTTCCCTGAACGATGCCGGCAGGAGAACCGTCGATCTCATCATTGATATTCTGACGGTTGTATTCCGAGCCGTAACCGAAACCGTCGGGAGAATCGCCGTCTTCGCAGGTTTGATCCCACAGATAAAGAATCCGGGACTGCCCGCTCTCGTCGATAAAATCCGGATGAGACCAGTCGATGCCCGAATCGTAGATACCGATGATCATGCCCTGACCCCTGTATTCGGTGGTAAAGAATCCATCCCATAGCTGGTCTGCCCGGACGTCGGGAATACTCTTGTCCAGTAGAGACCGGCACACAGAACCCGCCGTGATATACGTCACCGCGTTCATGGCAGTGATGGAGGGAAGCTGGTCGAGCGTAACCGTAGCCGTGACGATATCTCCTGCAACGGTACGAACGCCTACGCCCGATTGCTTCAACACTTCGGGATCATCGGTGCGAATAAAAACCCCGACGGCAGACGGTTTGATTTCAGTACGCCTCTCGTAAAGCTCTCGCAACACGGGGCCTATCTTGGCCATCCAAGGTTTTCCGTCCGTCTTATCGACAGCAATGCCCCAACCGGTACTCCAGAGAAGAATCCCGATGAATACGTAACGGGCAAGTATAGACATTGTCGGGTAAGATTTTTTTAGCATTTTCAACGTTCGTCTCTGGATGTTCTAATCAATCGTTCATCCCCTTCTGCTCCCTGGGATGAAAGGTCTGGATGACTTCTTTCAGGTATTCCCGGTCGAGATGGGTGTATATCTGCGTCGTCGAGATGTCGGCGTGGCCCAGCATTTCCTGAACGGCCCGAAGGTCGGCTCCTCCCTCCAGCAGGTGCGTGGCAAACGAATGCCTCAGCGTGTGAGGGCTGACGTTCTTGGAAATCCCTGCCTGGAGGACATATGCTTTCAGAAGTTTCCACACGGCCAC
>Ga0180437_10000785_pt1 | contig 58018 bp, 55 predicted proteins | sample SS_ome_4_FD_132410 | JGI IMG/M metagenome (GOLD analysis project Ga0180437, IMG submission 132410) | Hypersaline lake sediment archaeal communities from the Salton Sea, California, USA - SS_3_D_1 metaG | ecosystem: Environmental > Aquatic > Non-marine Saline and Alkaline > Hypersaline >...
TAACCACCCGCAAAGGAGCTTTTATGGCAGGCAAGGACCTATTTGTAAAGAACGGATTCGAGACGGTCGATACAGCCCCTCCTGATTTCGAATTGCTTGTGAATAAATTCAGGGAAGATACTCCTGCTCCCAGATTCAAAGGAAATTGGAAAGCACGTTTGAATGCATACAGAGAGGGGTTAACGATTATTCGGTCAGATCAGTGCCCGTATACAGTGAAGAATGTCAGAGAGATAGAAAAGGTAGCACGGGAGGATTTTGGTATGCAGCCGAATATTATTACTCTGAAGAACCATGAGGAAGCCCAGAACAGCCCCTGTCCCTTTGGGACTTTCTGCATCGTGCTCAATGGAGAGTGTATTGCGTACCATCCAATCAGCAAAGCAAGGTTTGTAAATATCATGAATACATTAAAGGGAATTTGATTTATCGTCTTTTGCGATGGAGCAGTATACACTCTGAATTTGGGATCGTGGGAAAGCGCCATGCTGTGTACCACTTCCAAGCTCATGCAGTTGGTTTGCTCTACTCTGTCAGATCCTTCCGAGTCCTTTTGCAACGCCGTCGCCGTACGCCTTATCCGCCTTGCGGAAATGGGCAACCATACTCTCCTGAATCCCTTTCGGGACCTTCTTCAGGCTGCCGACGATGTTTTGGATCAGCAGCTTCTTTTGCTCTTGCGACATCAACCGGTACAGGTTGCCGGGCTGGATGTAGTCATCGTCCACGCCACGCTTTTGCTCATAGCGGTCGGCGTCGCCGGAGATCTTCAGGGGCGGTTCACTGTAGTCGGGGTCTTCCGTGGGTCCGCCGAAGCTATTTGGTTCGTAGTTCGGACCAGGGCCGCCGTTGTCGTCGAACCTCATGTGTCCGTCCCGCTGGTACGTGTTCACCACTTTGGTCGCTTGAGGTGCGTTGATCGGTAGGCGTTCGAAGTTGACGCCCAAGCGGTAGCGGTGTGCATCCGCATATGCGAAGATGCGCGCCTGCAGCATCTTGCAGGGAGAGAAGGAGATCCCCGGCACCACGTTCGCCGGAGAGAAAGCCGACTGCTCGACTTCCGCGAAGTAGTTCACTGGATTTCGGTTCATTTCCAACACGCCAACTTCGATGAGAGGATAGTCGGTATGCGGCCATACCTTGGTAAGATCGAACGGATTCCACCGGTAGGTCTCGGCATCTTTCTCAGGCATGATCTGAACAGAGAATTTCCACCTGGGGTATTCCCCGCGCTCGATTGCCTCGAAGAGCTGGCGTGTGTGATAGTCCGGATCTTCGCCGGCAATACGATCAGCTTCTTCCTGGGTCATGCACTGGATGCCCTGCTGAGTTTTGAAATGGAATTTGACCCAGAACCGTTCGTTTTTGGCGTTGATAAAGCTGTAGGTATGACTTCCGTACCCATTCATGAAGGGAATACCCATTGGAATGCCTCGGTCTGAGAACAGAATGGTCACCTGATGGAGCGATTCCGGAACCTTCGACCAGAAGTCCCACTGCATGGTATCGGATCGGGTGTTTGTCTGGGGATCGCGCTTCTGCGAGTGAATGAAATCTGGGAATTTTATGGCGTCGCGAATGAAAAACACAGGGGTATTGTTCCCCACCATATCCCAGTTGCCTTCTTCCGTGTAAAACTTCAGGGCGAATCCACGGACATCACGGACCGTATCGGCTGAACCTTTTTCTCCAGCCACAGTGGAAAACCGGCCAAACACCTCGGTTTTCTTGCCAACTTTGGAGAGCAGTTTGGCTTTCGTGAACTTTGTAATGTCCTGAGTGACGATGAAGGTTCCATGTGCACCTGCCGCTTTGGCATGCACGACACGCTCGGGAAGTCGCTCCCGGTTGAAGTGAGCCAGTTTCTCGAGCAGATAGTGGTCTTGCAGTAAGGTCGGTCCACGTTCTCCGGCAGTCAGAGAGGTTTGATTGTCTGGTACTGGTATCCCGGCTGCAGTGGTAAGTTTCTTTTTTTCACTCATTGTTCTTCTCCTTTCTCACAGGTTATTCCGATATGAGTTCAATAAAGGTCAAGCTGGTGCCATTTCAAAAGTTTTTTATGTGAATGACTTACCAGTATGATTCCAAAATATCCATATGTCTTTATACCATGTAAATCCTCAGAATTCCATTACTTTAGTTCTAATTTCTTCAGACAAGCCCGTAGAATATATGAAGTGCAGCCCCTGCCATGACCCGTTTTATTTCGACCGGGACCTGTGTGATAGAGGTCTTCTCATACATAGAAATCGGGGACTGAGTGGATTTGCTTCGAACTATTCCCATGGTGCAAAGAATTATAATAGGGAAAAAGGACCTACCGTGTGTATTATCTTGCCAGCCATCCACCATCCACAGCTATTGTGTGACCGGTCACATACGATGATGCTTCAGAGGCTAAAAATACCACTGCACCCTTTAAATCATCGGGCATTCCCCATTTGCTCATGGGAATTCTATTTAATAATTCTGCACTTCTCACAGGATCTTTCCTGAGGGCTTCTGTATTGTCTGTTGCCATGTATCCAGGTGCTATGGCATTTACATTGATATTGTATTGCGCCCATTCGTTTGCCAACAATTTTGTCAGACCCATAACACCGCTTTTACTGGCAGTATATGAAGGCACAAGTATTCCACCCTGAAAGGAGAGCATCGATGCGACATTAATAATTTTTCCTCCTTCTCCCTGCTGAATGAACTGCTTTGCAACTTCCTTGCACAGGAAAAAGAGCGATTTCAAGTTCAAATTCATCACATCATCCCAGTCTTTTTCAGAAAAATCAATTGAAGCCCCTCGCCGTATCATACCCGCATTATTCACTAAAATGTTCACTTTTCCAAATTGTTGTATTGCTTTCTCAACAATTTCATATATGGGCTTTTGAGATTGTAAATCAGCAGATATTCCGAAAAACTTTCTCCCCAATTTTTCTACTTCCTTCTGAATGCTTTCCTTTGGATTCGTCTTATTGTACACTCCAACTATATCGGCACCAGCTTCAGCCAATCCTTCAGTAATGCCTTTGCCCAATCCCCTCGCACACCCAGTGATTATCGCAACTTTACCATCCAATCTAAATGTATCTAATACCATAATTTTCTCCCGAATAAACAATAATTTATTCGCTTATTTTAGGATATCCATGGAAACGGAATCCATGTCAGTAAATGTCTGGTTTTCACCAACCATGCCCCAGATGAAACTATAATTTCTTGATCCAACCCCCGAATGAATGGACCAGTATGGAGAAATTACGGCTTCTTCATTTCTCACAACAAGATGTCTTGTCTCTTCCGGCTGTCCAATTAAATGAAAAACAACCGCCTCTTCAGGAATATTAAAATATAAATACACCTCCATTCGCCTGATATGAGTATGACACGGCATTGTGTTCCATATATTATTTGGTTCCAGCTCAGTGAGACCCATAACGAGTTGACAGCTTTGCACTCCTTGCGGATGTATATATTTGTAGATCGTTCTCTTATTCGACTCGCTCAGCGAGCCGAGATGAATAGGTTCTGCCTGTTCTATCCCAATTTTCTCTATTGGAAAGTTTTTATGAGCTGGGGCACAATTCATATAAAATTTTGCTGGCTTCGCTTTATCTTTGCTCGAAAAAAGTACATTTTCAGCACCCATGCCGACGTAGAGACAGTCCTTTGCACCAAGAATATACTCTTTATTGTCAACGAGGATCTTTCCCGCTCCTCCAATATTTATTATTCCTGCTTCTCTTCTTTGGAGAAAATAATCTGTCCCCATGTTTATATCTGTTTCGAGGCGAACAGGTTCTTGTAACGGAACAATGCCCCCCACAATAATCCGGTCAAAATTACTGTACACCAGGTTTATTTCCCCTGGCAGAAAAAGCTTTTCAATTAAAAACTCTCTTCGCAGCATAGCAGTATCATATTTTTTTACATCATCCGGATGAATCGAATGTCTGATCTCCATAATATTCCACCTTTCTTGAACATGAACTCTATTTCATCAACAATCCCGGTAGCCACATGCTCAGAGAGGGCAGCAAAGTGATCATAACCAGGGTTATTGCGTTGGCCAGGAGGAATGGGAGCGCCCCCCTGAAGATTCTTCCTATACCCAGTTTGGATATGGCGGAGGCCACGTTCAGGCACATGCCCACCGGCGGTGTGACCAGCCCTACAGCAAGACCGCAGATAAGGATGACCCCGAACTGCACACCTGACATACCAAGGGCCTGTACAGCCGGAAGGAATACCGGGGTGAGCAGAAGTATCGCCGGGCTCACATCCACAAAAGTCCCTGTAAGAAGTATTATAACATCGATACAGAGCAGGATGACGATGGCCGGCACGCTCAGGCCGGTCACAAAGGCTGCCATCAGCTGAGGTATCTTCTCGATCGCCAAAATCCAGACATAGAGCTGAGACAGGGCGATGATAATCATGACGGTGGCGCTGGTCATGATCGCTGACTTCAGAATCAAAGGGATTTCCTTCAGCTTCAACCCACGGATAACGAAGATCCCGATGATGAAGGCGTACAGGACGCCGATTCCTGCCGACTCGGTGGCGGTGGCAATGCCAAGAACCACAGAACCGACGACGAACACCGGCATGATGATGGCTAGGATCGATTTGCGCACCCTGGCGAACTGTTCCTTCCTGCTGAGCTGAATTTCCTCCTTTGGATATTTCTTCCTGTAGGAGATACCAATTGTGATCACCAGCATGAACAATCCGATCATGATCCCGGGAATTGCGCTGCCGAGGAAGAGCTTTCCCACCGACTCCTCGGCAACCAGGGCGTATATTACCATGGGCACGCTCGGTGGAATGATCATCCCCATGGTTGAGGAGGCTACAGTGATCCCGCTGGAAAACTCAGCAGTGTAGCCCCTTTTTTTCATCTCCGGGATCAACACGGCACCGATTGAAGCAGTATCTGAAACCGAGGAACCTGAGATACCGCCGAAGATCATGCTGGCCAATACGTTCACCGCTCCCAGACCGCCCCTCAGTCTGCCTACCAATAAGAGGCTGAAATCAATCAGCCGGGTGGTAATGCCACTGGCATTCATCAGAAGTCCCATGGTAATAAAAAGGGGCAGTGCAATCATTGCATAGGAGTTCATTCCGGCGAAAAGGCGCTGCGGAAGAACGGGTAAGAGCTCGGGATGTACAACCAGAAAGTAACAGAATCCGGAGAGCCCCAGAGAATATGCGATGGGTATCCCAAGAACAAGGAACACGATCAGGCTGACGAGCAGGATGATCATGCCAAATCCTCCTCTGAAGCCCCGCTGCCGCCGACGATTGTAGCCAGGATGTGATACAGACAGTAAAGGATGACCAGTCCGCAGCCGATCGGCACGATAAGCTGTATCGTTCTATTCGGCAGTCGAAGAACAGGTGATTCGAAGCTCCCAACCGTTCGGATCCAGGGAACGCTGTAGTAGATCATCACCACATTGATGAAAGCAATCGATAGAAAACCAAAGACATCAACCAGCCGTCTGGCGCGGTGAGAAAGCTTATCGGCAAACCAGGTGATCTTTATGTGCTCTCTTCTGCCCAGGGCCACTGCAGCACCAATTGCAGTGGTGTAAATGAAAAGGTACTCCATGACCTCGTTTCCGCCAATGATGGCTTCATTGAAGCCGTAGCGGAGTATCACCAGTACAATCGTAAGCGTAAGGATAACGAAAAAAAAGATGGTGATCGCAGCCTCCAGAAACTTAGACAGCATCAGGAACACTGCGGTGATCCCTTTCATTTTATCCATGTCTCCGCCACGCCAACATAAGGCACGAGCGCCTATTTGAAATACCGGTAAAATTTAATTATCTGGTACTTTTACCTGATTCCCAACAAACACTCAGATCAATCCTTGGCGATCCGTAGAGCCTCGTTGATGTCGTGCCAGCTGAAAAAGCCGTCGTCAACGTAGGACTGCCAGACCGACTTGACCGCCTCGCGGAACTGCTCGGTTGCCGCCGGGGTGAGCTCATTGACTTGCAGCTCGTCTCTGAGGGTGTAGTAGTAGTCCTTCTCAGAATTCAGCCAGATCGTATCGCTGTAGATCATTGTGGACTCGGCCGCGGAGTCGAAGACCGCCTTCAAATCGTCCGGCAGGCTGTTGTACCAGCCCGGGTTGACATAAAAGGGATCCGGGTGAAGCTGCCAGTTGACTACAGAGAGGTACTTCTGCACCTCATAGAATTTCATGTCCACCGTATTGGAAAAGGGGTTTTCCTGGGCTTCGACCACACCGCTTTTCAGGGCCATGTAGGTTTCCGTGTATGCAACCTGCTGAGGATTGGCTCCCAAGGCTTTGAAGGTCTTGATGGTCATATCGATCGGCGGCGTTCGCATCTTTAGGCCCTTGAGGTCCGCCGGATTGCGAATCGGTTTCACGTCTGAAGTGATATTGCGGAAACCGCCGGCTACACCACAGGCCGGTATATAGATACCATTTTTTAAGGCCTCCTGGTTGATCTTGTCTCCGAACTCGCTTCTCATCAGCCGTATGACCTGATCGGTGTTCTCGAACATGAACGGCAGGGTGTAGAGCAGGTACTTCTTGTTCGCCCTTTCGAACAGGCCACCCCGGCATCCCTGAACCGAACCGGTGACCACCATATCGAGAACCTCTGCCTCTTTGCCTAACACGCCAGAAAAGTACAGCTCTACCTTGATGCGGCCGTTGCTCGCCTTTTCCAGCTGTTCTTTGAAGAACTCCATCGATTTACTACGGGGATGATTTGGAGACTGAGTGTTGGCGTACTTGAACAGATAAACCTCCTTTTCGGCTTCTGGAGCTTCTTTCTCAGCTACTGCCATGTCAACTGCTGCAAATGTCAATCCAACCCCTAAACAGATGATCAACAAAAGCAATCCTCGCTTTTTCACGACAACCCTCCTTTAAAAAATGTTTTTGTTTGATTCTGTGAACGCAAAGTTGAAATGATCATTCGAATTTATGCACCCAGCTTTTTTGAAATTTCAGTTGCTACCCGTATCACCTCTGTTGAAAAAGATTGAATCATCTCCGGTTTAAACCGGTAAGTAGTTGCGGTAATACCTATCGCGGCAACAGTTTTGCCAAAAGCATTTCTTACAGGAGCTGCAAGACAGCGGACATTTTCATAATACTCTTCATTGTCAACCGCATATCCTTGACCAACGATTTTCTGTATTTCTTTTTTTAATTCACCTAGAGAGATAATTGTATTGTCGGTTCTCTTCTCGAACTTCGTGTGTTTAAGATATTCTTCTATATTTCCGGCACCGATAGCAAAGGCCAATAAAACCTTCCCAGTTGCGGAGCAATGAAGTGAAACTGCTGTTCCTGGACGTGAAGAAATTTTCACCGGGTGCGGGCTATCACATACTTCGATGATCAAACTTTTCCGATCTGACAGGACTGCGAGATGGGAGGTTTCGCCTAATTGAATACTGAGCTCATAGAGAAAAGGAATGGCAACATTTCTCAATTCCATTTTCGATAGTGCAGCCATGCCTAATTTTATGACGCGGAACCCGATTTTGTACTTATCACCCTGTTTTTCGATTACCCCTTCCTGTTCCAGAGTGTATAAAATCCTGAATACCGTTGTTTTTGGTATTGAAGTTTTGCGACTGATTTCCTGGAGTATGAGCTCATTATTGTTGGCTAATATCTCGAGGATTGTAAAACTATTTTTTAAGCTTGGTACAGTGTAATTTTTTTTCATTGAAATATATAATTTTATATATGAAACTTGATTTCTTATATGAAATTTAAAAGTATTTTTTAAAATCTGTCAAGTTTTTTTTATTCATAACAGATCAGGGAAAAAATTCATATTCAATGGCGGATAACTCGTATTTTCCGATTTACTGAAATATTCTTGACAGATCAGAACGAGGTGATATGATTTGCGAAAATCAGGCAATCCTGTTGCCAGATAGAATGTACCAATTGGAAATCTTTTTTCCTGCCTATTTATTTTTTGCGAGTATTGATCCGTTATGAGGGGAGAAAGCCGTTTATATATTTATTTCAAAGGAGCCTGATCATGGAAGCGGTAGTCCTCGAAAAAAAGGGATTAATAAAAATCCGGGATATTGATATTCATGAGGAAATGGGAAAGGATGACGTGAAGATCGCTATCCATACCGTTGGTATTTGTGGGAGCGATGTGCACTACTACGCACATGGAGCAATAGGAAATTATGTGGTGAAAAGCCCCATGGTGCTCGGGCATGAAGCATCCGGAACCATTATGGAGGTCGGGGACAATGTGCAACAGTTGAGGCCAGGGGATCGGGTCTGCATGGAGCCTGGAGTACCTGATCCAGATAGCAGGGCTTTGCGTCTTGGTATATATAACCTAGATCCTGGGGTTGTCTTCTGGGCGACGCCTCCCGTGCACGGCTGCCTCAGGCCCTCTGTAATTCATCCCGCAGCGTTTACCTACAGGCTGCCTGATAACGTAAGTTACGGGGAAGGGGCGCTTGTTGAGCCACTTGCTGTCGGGATGCATGCAGCAACGAAGGCACATATAAAACCCGGGGACATTGCAGTTGTATGTGGAGCGGGCACAATCGGACTGATGACAGCCGTGTCTGCAATTGCCGGCGGGTGCAGCAAGGTGATTATCTCCGATCTGGTACAGCCAAAGCTCGATCTTGCTTCGAAGCTCGGTCCAATTTTTCCGGTACATATCGGGAACGAGGATTTTGTGGAAATCGTAAAGGAGCAGACAGGCGGGTGGGGGGCAGATATCGTATTCGAGGCAAGCGGGAATGATAAATCGGTCTCTTCCGTGTTTGACTATGTCTGCCCTGGCGGGCGCGTGGTTTTTGTCGGATGTCCTCCTGAGCCGGTACCGATCAGTATCGCAGCGGCACAAGTCAAGGAGGTGCGGATCGAAACGATTTTCAGATATGCGCACATGTATCCACGGGCGCTTGCGATACTCGAGTCAGGAAAAATCGATATAAAACCGCTCATTACCGATGTATTTAAATTTGAGGACAGCATAAAGGCGTTTGAATATGCGAAAAATATGAAACCTACCAGCATCAAAGTACAGATAGTCTTTGGGGCATAGTACTTTTTTTCTCACAGGACATTAAAATACATAAACAAGTGGTGCGTAGAAAATTTCAGGTATGAACAGAGCGTGCATGAGCCGCTTCAGGCATGATCACTGAGTTTTTTCTGCAGAGTCACCCTGCTTATTCCCAGGATCTTTGCCATCCGGGATTTGTTGCCCTGTGTCATTTGCTCTACCCTTTCAATCAGCCTCTCCTCCAGGCGGCTGGTCATGATATTCAGGAGGTCCTTTCTTTCCCCATGGCTTTGTAAAAACTTCATCACGAACTCGTCGTACATGTCCGTCTCTTTCCCTCTAACTGCAACGGCGGAGGGGATGCTGAGAGAGTGGATATAGTTATCCTGCAGATGGATGCAGACATTGGTGAGCACATTTTCCAGCTCTCTCACGTTGCCTGGCCAGTCATACAGTTCGAGAGTTTTGAGTGCATTCTCCGATATCCCCCTGATGGTTTTTTTCATCTTTTTACAGTTCAGTCGTATGAAATAATCAACAAGGGGAGGGATATCTTCCTTTCGCTCCCGCAGAGTTGGGAGATCGATGGACGCGACATTGACCCTGTAGTAGAGATCCTGTCGGAACCTGTTCTTATTGACTTCATTCAGGAGGTCTTTATTGGTGGCTGCGATGATGCGGGCTTTCAACCGTATAGTCTGCGTGCCGCCAAGCCTGGTGAACTCTCTCTCCTGCAGCACCCTGAGCAGCGTACTCTGTGTGGAATACGGCATATCAGCGATCTCGTCAAGGAATAGTGTTCCTTCGGCTGCTGCTTCGAATTTCCCCCTTTTCCGTGAGTCTGCACCGGTGAATGCCTGGGCTTCGTGTCCGAACAGCTCATTGTTGAGAAGCGTTTCGGTGATTCCCGAGCAGTTGACCGCAACGAAGGGGTCATTCTTTCTTGGGCTGTTGTAGTGTATCGCCTTCGCGATGAGCTCCTTGCCGGTGCCGCTTTCTCCCGTGATCAGCACCGATACGTCGTTGTTTACCAGCCTTCCTACAGACTTGAACACTTCCTGCATTTTCACTGATTTCCCAATCACATGACTCAGACTGTAATTATCGATTTCCGTGTCCTTGATGTGCTTCATATAGACACTCATTTTTCTGGATTCCAGAACCCTTTCCGTCACGAGACGTATTTTTTCTGCGTCCAGGGGTTTTTCGATGTAATCATAGGCGCCGAGGGAAATCGATTGTATGATCGTCTCGAAGTTGCCGTATCCAGAAATGATTACTACACAGGCATCTGGATCTGTGGCCTGTATCAGGTTCAACACTTCGAGACCATCCTGACCAGGCAGACGGTAGTCGAGAAATATCAAATCAACTTTGTGCTTTGAGAGTACCTGGAGTGCTTCGGTTCCGTTGTACGCTCCGATCACACTGTGTGTTCCCTCAAAGAGGATACGGAAGCTTTCAATGATGCTCTGATCATCGTCAATTACGAGCAGCTGAGCCATTTGGTTGACCTCACATGGTTGGTATGAGTGGTGAAGGAGAAGTAGGAAGATCGATGGAGATGCGAGTTGATCCTGCAGAGTTCAAAAGACGTACCTTCCCGCCATGGCGTTCAACTATCATCTTCACCAGGGGGAGTCCCAATCCGGTGCCTTCTTGTTTTGTAGTAAAGAAAGGCTCGAATACATTTTTCAAATCTTCTTTCCGGATGCCAACTCCTGTATCGGAAACCGTTACCCTGACGGTACTGATATCTCTCTTTGCTGTCTCTATGGTGAGGGTGCCACCGGCAGGCATTGCCTGGATCGCGTTCATGATCAGATTGATGAGTACCAGGCTCATTTTTTCAGGATCAACGGAGACGAGCGGCACGTTTTCTCCGGATAGCTGTTCGATGGCGATTCCCTGGTGCTGTATGTTGTAGGAAAAGATCTCGAGAACATTTCTCACAAGATCGTTTATGTCCTGTTTTGAAAAATTCATCGGGCTTGGCTTCGAGAATTCTAGCAAGTCCTTCACGAGTTTGTTGATTCTGTCGATCTCATTCAGGATGATAGAGACCTCCCTTGGGTCTCCCTCTCGCCCACACTTTTTCTGCAGGACCTGTACCAACATCCTGATCGAGCTCAGGGGGTTACGAATTTCGTGGGCAATTCCGGCAGCGAGCTGTCCCACAGTGGTTAACTTCGCAGATCTGATCATTTCATCCTGGAGGCTCTGAATGCGATCGCTGTACCGGCGGAGCTTCTTTACCATTCTGTTGACACTTTCTGCAATCATTCGAAACTCGTCTTTTCCTGAGAGTGCAATGCGGGTGGTGAAATCATTCAGATTGATATCGTTTATGCCCTGCACGATTTTTTTCAAAGAGAAGTTAATATTTCTCCCCAGGAGAATGAAAATAATAACTGCAATAGCGATCCCGATGGAGATGATGAGGACGAGTATGTTCCTCGTATAGCTCAGATACCTCAGTCCTTCTTTCCGAGAGACTGCAAGCGCCAGACTTCCCCAGTATTCATCATTTTCCAGAAACATGGGTTTCAGTATAAGAGAGTAGGCTTCTCCATTTATCCTGACATCATCACGGTTCACAATGCTGTTGTCCTTCAGCTTCTCCAGAGTCAGATCATCGATGAGATCAAAACCATTGTAGGTTGAGATTATTTTTTGGCGGTCCCTGTAGATGCCGTTTTCCATTCCGGTCAGCAGCTTGATGCGATTGACGAATTTATCCGAAAACAGAGAACCCACCATGATCAGGCCCATTGTGCGCCCTTCTGAGAGTATGGGGGATACTGCCCGTATCGCAATTCCTGACTTTCCCTTTTCATAGCTGACCGTGCTTTTTCCCCTGAGTCCTTCCTGCACGATGTGCTGTTCCAGTTTGAGGTCCCCTGAGAGCTCTGGGTTGTGGCCCCGCAATACCACCTTTCCGTTTGTGTCTTCAATTTCGAGGATGTCCACATCCACAAGGCTGTAGGTTTCTACGAGTTTTTCCTGAAGATTCGTGTGGTCGCTTTCGAGAAAAAGGTGTCTGATGTCGCTGTCAGTGGCAAGTTCCATGGCGATGTGCTGGCATCTTTTCTCGGTGAATTGGATCTCCTGATCGAACCCGAGAATTCCATCACGAAGCCGGAGTGCGGTTTCATAGGTGATCGTATTCCGTATAAGCCTGTAGCTTATGAGGATGGAGATGGAGCTGGGAAAAAGAATTATGAGCAGAAAAGAGAGAAATATTTTCGATGTCAATCTGAATCGAAAAATTGAAAACATCCTGGTCTCTTTTACAGGGAATGGTACAACAGCTTTACGGCGTACGCCTCAGCTCATACAGTGCAATTCCTGCCGCCACACTCACATTCAAGCTTTCCACTGTGCCGAGCATGGGAAGTCTTGCGATCAGATCGCAGTTCCTTGCGACCAGATGGCGCAGACCGCGGCCCTCGCTTCCCACCACCAGCGCAATTTTACGACTGCGGGGAATGGATGCAAGCTCTTCTGTGGCAGTGCTGTCAAGCCCGATTATCCAGTACTCGTTCTTCTTCAATTTTTCGATGGCCTGGTTCAGGTTGACCACTTCGATCAGCGGCACGGTCTCCAGAGCCCCGCTCGCAGCCTTGGCGACCACTTCGGTAACCGGTGCCCTGTGGTGGGCTGGCACGATCACCGCACCGCATCCGAAGGCGTCAGCACTGCGCAGAATTGCTCCCAGATTATGCGGGTCAGTTATCCGATCGAGAAGTAAAAGCAGGTCTGCTTCCAGCATATCTTCCAGCATGAGCTTCGGAAGTATGCCTACCCTGGCTGCGACTCCCTGGTGCGCGCGGCCGGGAAAGTGCCGATCGAACTCCTTTTTGTCTTTTCCAACCACCCTGATACCCCGGCTCTCTGCGAGTTTCTTCAGAGGGTCATCATTCCTGGCGAACCAGACCTCGCAAACCTCTCTTTTACCCCTTGTCAGTGCCGATTCCACTGCGTGGCGGCCAATGATAAAATTGTATTTATCTGTTTTCATGAGCAATAATTTTTCTATTCGATTCGACGAAGCGGTCGCAAGCACAGACCCATCAACGCCCTCGGGAGTGTACTCGTGCCGTTCACAGAAGCTTTCTATGGGGACGAGAAATTGGAAGATCTTGTGTTGAAAAGAGATGATGCTGCGTCCCTCCCATAAGCCAAGTCAGCCTTTCCTGCTTTCCATTTCGTAGATTTTCCACACGCCGTTCTCGTTTTTCAGCGTGATCGTCATGGTGTAGGCATCCCAGGTGACCGGACCTTCGGTGTTTGCGTTGTAACGCAGCAGGGCAACCGCCTTCTCATTTGTCTTGCTCTTCACTTCTATGTAATCAGGAAGAAAGAGAATTGGATCCGCTGCCCGCAGCAAGCCCGCTCCTTCGCCGTTGTCGCCTGTTTCTCCCATCCACTCGTAGTCGGTGATCTCTTCGGCCATTTTTTCACTGAAACCCTGCCTGAAGATCTTGAGGACGTCTTCTCGGCTTTTTATTTCCCCTTCCTTTTTCCAGAGGGTCTCCTCCAGTCCGAAGGCAAATTCGATTGCAGAGATTATCTCTTGGTCTCCCTTATATTTAGGACCGGCTGGAGCCTCCTGTTCCGGGGCTCGGGCTTTGCTGCAACCGGCTATTATCACAATGGTGTAAGTTAAAAAAAGGAAAAAGCCGAAATACATTTTCTGCATGAAAGGAGCCCTCTTCTCTCTAATGTGATTCCCGAAGATTTCAGGGGCCTTCAGTTTCTGTCTAAAAAATGTATATAATAAATACATTGTAAGATTAGGGAATGCCAATTATTTTACCTATTTTCAATTTACTTCGGGGAATGAGAGAAGTCAACCAAATTACAATGGGGGCTGTTCTGCAAGGATTGCGTATTTCTTATATAAATGCTGAAACAAAGAACGGGTATGCGTGAAGGGTCCGCATGATGCGCAAGGAAATAATCATCTTTTTTCGAGGAAAATCGCTGAGAGGGGAGGTTGAATAATCGTGTGGGAGAAGTTGTACTTGTAATACATAAATATTTTAGTATAATTGTGAAGCTCGAAAGTGACCTCGCCAAACTGGACGAAAATATCACGGAGGTGAAAGTCAGGTTGGAAAAATGGTCGACTCGATAGGGAGAGAAAGGCGATCTTAAAAAACGATTCGGCAGACTGAAAAAGTCTGGAGACGATGCATGGGATGAGGTGAAAACCGGGATGAACAGTGTCTCGAGAGATCTAAAAGGAGCTTTTCAAAGGGCTGCACATCGGGTTTGAGATTAGGGTGGAAAGACCGTTTGCACAAATTGAAATAATCGGGTAAATTTATGTGGGTCCTGGAAGCGCGGACTGAATATGGAATCGGAAAAAGGGGGTGGTTCTGCCATGATCATCTTTGATCAGGAAAAACTCAACCAGCTACTCAGGGCCATGTCGAGTGGCTTCAGACAGGATCCGAGACAGCTCGCATTGTTTTCTGTGATAGTGATCCTGTTCATCGGACTGCTTGTGTTTTTCGCCCTGTACCAGTCTAAACGGAGTAGGGCAAGACGGCTCCAGAGGGTCCAGGAACGTTTCGACAGCCGTTTGCAGAAGCACCACCTCACCACTATGGAGATAAACATCCTTGAGCGCATGTCCCGCTACCTGAGGAAAGAGTCCGAGAAGCTGAGGCTTCTCGAGCATGAGCACACCTTCGATGCCGTTTCGGAGAAGCTCCGAAAACAGGGAGGAGTTCCGGATCAGCTCATCGCAGCGCTGCGGGTGAAGCTCGGATTCAGAACCGAGAGCATGGAGAAAATACCCCACTCCAGTACCGAGCTTCCGGTCGGTATGCCGATCGTGATTGGGCAGAAAGGGAGGAAAAACGCGGGGGGCAGGATACTCAAGCAGGATCCCTATTCGCTCATTGTCGAACTGGATCCAGGGCGCCCTCCTCCGGAAAAGGGAATGCCCATATATATGTATTTCAGCAATCTCTCAGGTCTGTTCGGGTTCTCTACGGTTCTTATTGGTTTCAAGGGTGGCATAATCAAGCTGAGACACTCAGAAAACGTAAAGAGGATACAGAGGAGAGAATTCTACAGGAAAAAGATCAAGCTTCCTGTGTATTTGAAACCCGCGGGATCCGAGGAACGACCCGCGGCTTCGGTCTTCTCGGACCTGGGGGGTGGAGGCGCAAGTCTTCTCAATCCCACATCCCGTTATAAAAAGGGAGATAAACTCTTCCTCACCTTCTTTCCCACGCATGACGAAGAGGTGAACCTCATTGCGAAGGTTGTGCGACTATCTGGAAGGGGTAAGATCATGCACATAGAATTCCTTTCGATCTCTGATTCCAACAGGGATCACATCCTGGGGCTTCTGTTCAAGAGCACGGATTGATCCAGCTGTTCGGTGTCTCCGCATGAAGGACATCCTGGTGCAGGTCATGTGATCAGCTGGGAGCATTATGCCAAAAGCGGATAGTAAACCGATTCTTATCCGGTATTTTGTTGATTTCCCATCCAATAATAGTTAGATTTTACACAGTCAGCGCATAAATGATGTAAATACACGTAATCCCTCCCTTTGTCCAAAAAAACGGCTTGAAGCGATTCTTTCCCTCACGCAATGATTCTCTGGAGAAGGTAGGACTTTTGTGAAGAGAGGGAGATGTCTCTGACAGGAGAGTGGAGATGAGGAAGGAGTTTACAGGAGAGCGATCTATGGAGCGTGCACGTCTGATGGGAGAGAGAAGTATCCCGGCTCTGCTCGTGAGCTTCTCAATTCCAGCCATCATCGGAATGGTTGTGCAGGCAATGTACAATGTGGTTGACAGGATATTCATAGGAAGGGGAGTGGGTGCTCTCGGTATTGCAGGTGCAACGATCGGTTTTCCCATTATGCTCATCATCATGGCGTTCGGGATGCTCGTTGCCCTCGGAGCAAATGCTCTCATTTCCATCCGGCTTGGGGAGAAGAGAATGGGGGCCGCGGAACAGGTTCTCGGGAACGCGGTTGTTCTTTTGGTTCTTCTTGCCGTCGCACTCACTGCGGGAGGACTGATCTTTCTCACTCCCTTGCTCAGGCTGTTCGGAGCAAGCGAGACAGTACTGCCATATGCGAGAGAGTACATGCGGATAATTCTGATGGGTACGATCTTTCAGAGCATCGGATTTGGAATGAACAACTTTATTCGGGGTGAGGGAAATCCAAAGATCGCGATGCTCACGATGATCATCGGAGCAGTTCTGAACATGATCCTGGACCCGATTTTCATATTCGTGTTCGGAATGGGAATCAAGGGGGCCGCGGTTGCAACGGTGATCTCCCAGGGGGTCGCAGCCACATGGGTGCTTTTCTACTTCCTCGGGGGGAAGAGCCAGCTGAAGATCCATCTGCACAACCTGAGGCTCGATAACGGGATCGTGGGTTCCATAGTTGCGATCGGGTCACCGCCCTTTGCAATGCAACTTGCGGCGAGCGGAATACATGCCATACTGAACAATCAGCTCCTGCGGTACGGGGGAGATCTGGCAATTTCAGCAATTGGTATAATATGGAGCATCGCCTTCATGATCATCATGCCGATCATCGGGTTGAACCAGGGTGCCCAGCCGATCATCGGGTATAACTACGGAGCGAGGATGTACGGCAGGGTGAAGAGGAGCCTTCAGCTCTCGATCCTCGCAGCAACCGTGTGGGTGATCCTGGGTTTCATACCGACACAGCTATTCCCGCGTGCGCTCATCGGTCTGTTCAATCAGGAGAACGAGGAGCTTTTAACCCTCGGGGCCCACGCAATGCGCACCTTCATGATCATGTTGCCGGTCATCGGTTTTCAGATCGTGAGCTCAGGCTATTTTCAGGCGGTGGGAAAACCCAAGCAGGCAATGATTCTGACCCTCTCCCGGCAGGTTCTGCTTCTCATACCCTTTCTCTTCATACTTCCATACTTTTTTGGTTTGAACGGAATCTGGTATTCCGGGCCGGCATCGGACTTCGGTTCGGCACTTCTCACCGGCACCTGGCTCCTCGTTGAAATCCGACAGCTGAACAGGAAGTACACAAAGAACGCGGCCCTAAATCCACAGTTTGCCGACTGAGAGGGAGTGTTCGAACAGCGGTCTAAGAAAAAATTTATCCCACTTTTTCACCGGAACAGGAAGTGCTTTCTCATGAAGAAGTTGTAAAAGAACACGCTGCTTCCCGAGATTATCTTCGAGATGAGGTAGAATATATGTACCTGCTCGGTGAAGAACCAGATCAGCAGCTCATTCAAGCCGGCACCGGTCAGTCCGATGAAGATGAAGACCCAATACTCCAGTTGCTTGTTCCGAAGCCTGCGTTTGTCGAATACCCACAGGATGCTCAGGATATAACTGACCGTTGTTCCGATAATGAACCCGATTCCCGCGGAGATGAGATAATGAATGTGAAACACTTCTGTCAGGAGTGCGAGGAGCCCGAAATCCACGGAGAAGGCAATGTTGCTTGAAAAAATGGAACGGAGCAAGTGCACCATCGTTTTGCCAGACTTCTGAAGAAACAGGTCACGGAACAGAATGCTCAATGGCTGTTCTCCTTCTCACAGTCAGAAATGAATATTCCGGTATCGGGGTTCCATCTGATCAGATTATCCGATGGAATAGTGTTTGCCTCAATTATAAAGACCACCTTTCCGGATCCCTTTGCCAGAAAGATGGTTTTTACGAGAGAGAAAGGCAGGTGATGGCCAAGGGAAACGGTGATTCCCCGGACGACCGCATATCGGGTGAGCTCCTCAGCGCCCTGCTGATCTGCTGCGATGGTGATGAGCCGAACCCTGCCGCAGGCAAGTTCGATCAGATGCGCAAGAAGCGGGATGTCAGGTTTTTTAATCAGATGAGGATCATGAATACCTGATGCTCCTGGAATGGGAGAGAGGAAAGGTCCCTCAAGATGAAATCCCAGTGCTCGCCCATCAAGCTCCGGATCTTCCATGAGCCTGGCGATGAGCGGGAGGTTTCTTCTGTACACGGAAAGCGAGCTTGAGATCAGTGTATGGAGGAAGGCGCACGTACCGTGTGCAAAGAGCTTCCGGCAGCAGCTTAGAAAGCCTTTAGCTGAAAGATCCGGGCTGGAGAAATCTGTCCCAAGAAAACCGTTCACCTGAAGATCGACAAATCCGGGAAAAGGCTCTCTATTCACTGCTGTATGCCCTCTCCAGACTGCAGCATAGATCTAATTGTATCATCGGAGGGAACTTATTTCAACGTAATGAGATGAGCAGAGTGTGCACGGCCGAATTTTCGGCTGCCGAATTTTCACTGAAAGGAGTTTTACCTGACGTGAGGGAGGAGCTTTTCAATCAATGGGATACTTTGGTATGATTCGGTTCAATCTTCTGCACTCCTCTCCCGGGTCTTCAGCATCACCGTGGATGAAAAAGGTTTCCTTCAGAGGGGGAATTTTAGCGATGAAATGCTCCCTGAGAAAGCGGCGAAAGCTCGCCGGGTGTTCTTGAGGAAGACCGATATACTCGTCCAGCTGGAACATGACCACCCTGCTCCAGTCTATACCCCCAATGCCCACCAGATGGAAATCTGAATTTTCATAGCTACATATCCCGAACCCCACAGGGGTTGAGCGAGATATTCAGCGCTCTTCAAGGAGAGGCGATATCTCCGGCGTCATGTTAGTATGATGACGTGTATATGTCAAGGGAGAGTGATCGGGCGCTCGACCATTTCGTTATTGTAATTATATTCCAAACTCTGTTCCCTTGTGCTTCAGGAAGATGGGAAATTCTTGACGCATATTGAGAAATGTGGTTTTATATAGTCAAATTTTCGTGGGATGAAAAAAGTTAATGGCTAAACGGTTTACCTCCTGGAAAACGATCCTTTCTGAAGAGATATTCAACACACCCTGGATGAGCATTTTCCACAGGTTGTTCGAACTACCGGACGGGAAAAGGGGGAACTATTTTTTCATGCACACTAGGGGAAGTGCAATGACCATACCCGTTGCGGATGACGGGAAAATCCTCCTGGTGAACCAGTACAGGTACTTGATGGACGGGTCATCTCTCGAGATACCCTGCGGCGGGATAAAAGTCGGACAGAGCGAGGAAGACGCTGCCCGGGCTGAGCTCGTGGAAGAAACAGGATATGAATGTAAAAAGTTGAAGAAGATCGGCAGATTCATTCCCTACAACGGCCTGAGCGATGAGTTCTGCACGGTGTTCATTGCTCGAAATCTGATGAAGGCTGAAGCCCGACCCGACGAGACCGAGCAGATCGAACTTGTTTTCCACAGCCCCGAGGAGATAGACCGTTTGGTACAGAAGAACAAAATCATAGACGGGATGAGCATCGCAGGATGGGTTCTGGCCCGTCCACATCTGAGATAAGCAGTGTCGATACGACCCGCGCTTTCACAAGAATAAAGATCGGCCTTTGATCCTGATTCCCGGCGAAATGATACGCACGGCTGGCAGTGCACACTGCGCGGGTCAAATGACCCTCACCATTGTTACCCCTTCGATCTGACGGATTTTGTGAATACTCTCTTCACTCACGTCACTGTCGATGTCAATAATATTGTACGCTGTGCCTCCTCGGGATTTGTTGAGCATGTCTGAGATGTTGATTCCTTCGGTTGCGAAAATCGATGTGATCTGACCTACTATGGTGGGTACATTTTTATTGGCAATGACCACGCGCTTCTGTCCCGTTATATCCATCTCGCAGTCTGGATAGTTCACTGAGTTCTGTATGTTACCCTTTTCGAGGAATTCCTTGATTTGTTTGACCGCTACGATGGCGCAGTTCTCCTCGGCTTCAGGCGTGGATGCTCCAAGATGGGGCACAGCGATCACGTTGCGAAGGTCGAGAAGCTCGGCGGTCGGAAAATCAGTCACATAGGTTCCGACAGTGCCGTTTTCGATCGCTTCTTTGATGTCCGCGTTGTTTACGAGCTCACCACGTGCAAAGTTGAGAAGTATGACTCCCTTTTTCATCCTGGAAAGTTTATCCCTGTTGATCATCTCCCTGGTCTTTTCGCTGAGAGGAACGTGTAAGGATATGTAGTCTGATGAACAGAGGAGGCTGTCGAAACCGCTGGCTCTCTTTATCTCCCTGGAAAGCCCCCAAGCGGATTCGACCGAAATAAAGGGGTCATAGCCGGTGACGTGCATCCCCAACGCCGCAGCATCATTTGCTACCATGACTCCAACTGCCCCAAGCCCTATGATGCCGAGCCGCTTTCCCCTGATCTCAGGACCGGCAAACTTCGATTTCTCACCCTCAACGAGCTTTCCCACGTCGTTTCCTTTGCCGGCGAGCCCTTTCACCCACTCTATTCCTTCAATTATTTTTCGCGAGGAGAGAAAGAGCGCTGCAAGTACGAGCTCCTTCACACTGTTCGCGTTCGCCCCCGGTGTGTTGAACACGATTATTCCTCGATCGGAGCATTTGTCCACCGGTATGTTGTTCACGCCAGTCCCTGCTCGCGCGATTGCCTTGAGTGTCGGAGGAATCTCCATATCGAGCATGTTGAAGCTTCTGACGATGATCGCGTCCGGGTGAGGAATTTCAGACGCAACCTCATAGATGTCTCTGGATAAATGATCAAGGCCTGCAGAAGAGATCCTGTTCAAGGTCTGAATGCGGTACATGTGGTTTCAGTCTTTCAACGATTTTCAGATTCGAACTTTTTCATGAATCCAGCAAGCTTTCTTACTCCTTCCAGTGGGACCGCGTTGTAGATGCTCGCGCGCATCCCTCCAACCGATCGGTGACCCTTGAGTGACACGAACCCCTGAGTTTCGGATTGTTTTACAAACTTTTTATTGAGCTCCTCGCTGGGGAGCACGAATGTGACGTTCATGATGGAGCGGTCTTCCGGACTGGCTGTTCCCCTGTAGAGTTTCGAATTGTCGATGACGTTGTACAGGAGATCCGCTTTCTCCTGGTTGATATTTTGCATCTGTTTGAGACCTCCCAGGTTATGGAGCCATCTGAATACGAGAAGCGCAATGTAGATGCAGTAACATGGGGGCGTGTTGAAAAGGGAATTCTTTTCTGAGTGCGTTTGGTAATCGAGCATGAGGGGTGTCATTTCCATGGCATGACCGATGAGGTCTTCACGGATGATCACCACGGTGAGCCCAGCAGGGGCGATGTTCTTCTGTGCACCGGCATAGATAAGCCCGAATTTCGAAACATCGATCTCCTCGGACAGTATGTTTGAAGACATATCTGCAACAAGCGGGATTTCACCGGTATCAGGGATTCGTGCAAAACGGGTCCCGTATATGGTGTTGTTTGTGGTGATGTGGACATAATCCGCATCGAGGTTGAACATTTTTTTATCGAGCCGTGGAATATAGGTGAAATTTTTGTCTTCTGAAGAAGCCACTACCCGCACCTTCCCGTATCGATTTGCCTCGCTGATCGCCTTTTTTGACCACGAGCCGGTGTTCACATAATCCGCTGTTCTGCTCTCTCTGAACAGGTTCAGCGGAACCATGGAAAACTGTGTTGAGGCACCGCCCTGTAGAAAGAGAACCTTATAGTTATTCGGTATTTTCATTATCTGCCGCAAGAGTGATGCTGCCTCTTCGATGATCTCTTCGAATACCTTTGAACGGTGGCTCATTTCCATAACTGACATACCTGTCCCGCGGTAGTCAAGCATCTCCCTCTGTGCAGTCTTCAACACCTCTTCAGGCAGCATCGAAGGACCTGCAGAAAAATTGTATACTCTGGTCATTTGCTCCTCCTTTCAAATGTTATGTCCGGGTCAAGCTCGCTCTACTCCCCGGTGTGCTCCGCGAGTTGAATTGTATTTATGACTATTAAGTTACGAAGGTATTGCGGGCATAGTCAACTACTCGTACAGACTGTTGATGAAGTTACGGAACCATTTAGGTTTGAAGAGAAGGATGACAATGCCTGCGATGGCAACAAGGGGCACGAACACGACGATTGCGTCAACTGCAGCGAGCACTGCGAGAACCACAATGGCAAGTGTTGTCATCTGTGTGCTTCGTTTCATTTTTTCCTCCGAACTCTGATTGAACTTTAGCAAAACCGGGCACCGAAGTCAACACAAAGAAAAAAACCTTGACAGAGAATGGTTGTAATGGTACTTTTTGCAGGCTTAAGCGGAAAAGGGAAAATAAAATATACTATAGAAAGGAATTGAAGTTATGATTACCCAGCTTTTTGCGTATGGAATGACCGGCACAACAGGTGGAGCCTCTGGACAGGGATCCGGTGGAAGTCCGATGTCACTTATTTTCATGATAATAGCGATCTTTGCAGTGATGTATTTCCTCATGATCAGGCCCCAGCAGAGACAGAAGAGGCAGCATCAGGACCTTCTTAGCAATCTTTCAAAGGGTGATAAAGTAATCTCGGTTGGTGGAATCCACGGGACAGTGACAGGAATCAAAGGCGAGACAGTCATAGTCAAGATTGCGGACAATGTGAAGGTGGAAATGAACAGAGCATCCATCAGCAAAGTTGTCGCCTCCAAATCGACGAAAACGCAGACGAGCGCAAAAGAGGAGGGAGAAAAGGAAAACAAGGAAGAAGAGAAAGAGTAATTTTACATACTCTCATCCTCGGCCGAGTACGCTTCCATTTTTCATTTAAATATACGATCAGCCCACATTTTCGCAGTCGAATCGCGGAAAATTTTCATTCCGGTGAAAGGATGGAGTATCATTCAGAAATCTCGGTTTAGACACGCACAGAGAGAGCCATGAACAAAACCTTCAGAATACTCATTGTATTGGTTGTAATTGGTATTGCGGTATGGGGATTCTATCCGACTTTCAACTGGTATTTTCAGTACTCAGAAGAGGACAGGGAACTTGCGAATCTCACCGCTGAGGAACTCCTGAATTACCCAGAAGACAGACGGCTCGCTATCAAGGATATGAAAAAACTGCGAACCCGCATCATCAATCTCGGGCTCGATCTGCAGGGCGGAATGTACATGGTGCTCGAGCCTGATTACCAGGAGCTTGAGAGGAGAACCGGTGCAACGTTGACCCAGGAGGAGCTGAGAGATGCCATAAGAAGGGTAATAGAAATCCTTCGAAACAGGATCGACAAGTTCGGTGTTTCAGAACCCTCGATCACCACTCAGGGGGAGGATAGGATCGTTGTTGAGCTTCCCGGGTCGAAGGATCCTGACCGGGCAAAGAACGTGGTAATGGGGCGCGGGTTGCTCGAATTCTTTCTTGTGAACGAAGAGGCCTCTGCGAGTCTCCGGCGGGACATGTTTGACGCTGAAGGAAATCTCATTGATGCTTCCATCATTCCAGATGATTCCTCACTTTACTACCTCTGGGTCAAGAATAAGTATGATGTGCTCGAGCGACAGCGGGCGGTCGTCCTGGAGAACGAGGTGCTTCTGGATGGCAGCAGCATAAAAAGGGCAGGTGTACAGACTGATCAATTCGGAAAGCCGGAAGTTGTGTTCTCACTTTCAACCGAAGGGGCAAAACAGTTTCTCCGAATCACGGAGGCGAACGTGGGGAGGAGACTTGCGATTGTTCTTGACGGGAAGATACTCTCCATGCCGCTGATACGGGAACGGATACCCGGAGGCCAGGTCAGGATAACCGGCGACTTCACCATGAAGGATGCCCAGGACCAGGCACTGGTGCTGAGGGCAGGGGCGTTTCCTGTGCCCCTTCAGATTGCAGAGGAGAGAACGGTTGGCCCGTCATTGGGAAGAGACTCCATTCAGGCAGGAATAAAGGCGGCCATCATCGGCTCCATTGTTGTTGTACTGTTCATGCTGATCTACTACAAGCTTTCAGGCCTGATTGCGGACATCGCACTCGGGCTGAACATGTTTTTCCTGCTTGGGGCGCTTGCATGGCTCAATTTCACGCTCACACTCCCCGGAATTGCGGGAATGATTCTCACGATCGGAATGGCCGTCGATGCGAACGTCATCATTTTCGAGAGGATAAAGGAGGAGATCCGGAACGGCAAGACGGTTACTGCGTCGATCCAGTCCGGATACCAAAAAGCATTCAGGACCATTCTCGACTCGAACATCACAACGCTCATTGCCACCTTCGTGCTCTCGCAGTTCGGTTCCGGTCCCATAAAGGGATTCGCCGTGACGCTGAGCATTGGTATCGTGATCAACATGTTTACCGCAATATTCGTGACGCGACTTGTATTCGATCTCGGTGTTGACATGTTCCGTGTGAAGAGGCTCTCGATCTGAAGTTATCACGCGTGTGCAAGAGGACAAAATGCTTCACTCCATCAATATCAAAATAATTCAGCATAGAAAGATCTTCTACATCGTTTCTGCAGTCATCATAGTTGCAGGGCTTGCCAATATCGGCATTCATGGCGGCCTGAAGATGGGAATAGATTTCGCCGGAGGGAACCTGCTGCAGGTTGACCTCTTGGAAAAGGAGGTTGGCATTGCGGAGGTGAGGGAGGTGCTGATCGGCACCGGCTACGGGAACAATGTGCAGAGAATAGATGATCCGCAGAAGAACATCTTCATACTCAGGACCCTCGCACAGGAGCGGGATAACGACAAGGTGATCCAGGAAATCAAGGATGCGCTGGTCGACAAATTCGGAGCATCGAACGTGGTAATCGAACGGGTAGACATCGTGGGCCCAAGAATAAGCAAGTACCTCCTGCGTACTGCCTACATGATCGGTGTTGTCGCGATCGCACTTATCCTTATGTACACGTCTTTCAGATTCAGGTTCCGATTCGGGGTTGCCGCAATCATCGCACTTTTTCACGATGTGTTCGTTGTCCTGAGTTTCATTTCATTTTTCGGAAAAGAGATGGACACTTTCGTGCTTGCCGCGATCCTTACGATCATCGGCTATTCGCTGAACGACACCATTGTCGTCTTCGACAGGGCCAGGGAGAACCTGAAAACCTCAAAAGCCTATGAAGAGTATGAGCTCACATTCAATACGAGCATAAACCAGTCTTTCTCAAGAACGCTGATCACCTCTTGTACAACCCTGCTCGCGCTTTTGTCTCTGCTCATCTTCGGCGGCAACATGATGCGCGACTTTGCCTTTGCCCTCATTGTGGGTGTGATCGTCGGAACGTATTCATCCATTTTTGTGGCATCCGCACTGGTTGTCGACTGGCACAGGTGGAAACCCGAAAAATTGAAAAAGGTTTAGTACTGATACTATTTGCCGAAAATAAACAAAAATATACATTATACACTTAAGATCAGTGTTCAAAGGTCATCAGGAGGAGAGCCTCATGGTAAAAAACAATGACACAAAGATGGTTGAAGAGAAGGATGTTGATACTGTTCTCGCGGAGGATATCGATTTCTCCGGAACGATGAAATTTAAAAAATCCCTCATGATCAAGGGGAAGTTCGATGGGAGGATCGATGCAGAGGGACATCTTATACTTGGACCGAACGCGGAGGTAAAGGCTGCGATAAAGGCTGGTGTGGTGACCAATTATGGAAAGATCATCGGAAATGTTGAAGCGCTGCAGAAAATCGAGCTCTTCAAGGGTGCAGAGCTCAATGGTGACGTGAAGACGCCGGACCTCATCATAGAGAGCGGATGCATTTTCAACGGGAACTGCGCGATGGGACCACAAGCAATGACCCATCATAGAATGGCAGAAGCCGCGGAACCAAAAGAAGCTTTGAAGAAATAAAGAGTACGGTATGAAGAGACGAGTCTTTACTGCTGCTGTATTCGTGATTGTAGTTTTCACCCCCTATCTTCTCTCCGGCAGCTTTCAGGAGGGGTATGAGCTCTACAAACAGGGGAAATACTATGACGCAGAACAGGTGTTGCTGCGGGAAAAGGAGCTTACGCCAAACAATACCGACATCTACGCAGTCCTTGGCTGGTGCTATCTGAATACTGGAGACTACAGCAAAGCGATAGAGATCAGTGAGGAAGGCCTCGCGCTGAATTCGAGAGACACCCGCTTTCTGACGACAATGGGAAGGTCATACATGGAGATGAAACGGTATAAAGACGCCATCTCCTATTTTGAGAGATCGGTGAGCTCCAACCCTGATTATCCATACACCTACTACTATCTCGGGCGTATCTACCAGGGGCAGGGTAAGCTCATACTGGCCGAAGCGGCACTCTCTGCAAGCATCATGCTGAAAAAGGACAATTATCTTTTCTATAAGTACAGGGCCCAGGTCTACGAAGAGATGACGAATTACAGGCTTGCAGAAGAAGACTATAAAAAAGCTCTGACGTTGAAGCCGAATGATCCTGTGTTGAAGGAAGCGCTCATTAAGGTCATCAGCAAACAAACTGATCTGGAAATGTCCTACGACTGATCATAATTTCTTTGAGTTTTCAGCCCTCGATGTTCGCTCTATCCCCTCTGTAGAGTAACTTTGTCTGTTTTTCCATTTTGCCAGTCCTTTGCAGGAGCGTTATCTTTTCTATAATGAAATAATAATATTTCTCTTCGGTGTGGCAGGAGAGAAACGGGAACGTTATCCATGAATAAGAGGAAAGTATCCATAGCGGTGTGGAACCATGGATGCAAGCTCAATCAATTCGAGGGTGAATCTCTCGAAAGTGAGCTGAAAAGCGCAGGTTTTACGCTCACCGATCCAAAGAGCGCTTCCGTACCCGATGTTTCGATCATCAATACCTGCACTGTCACAGGCAAAAGTGACCGGAAATCCCGTGCGTCCATTTACAGGGCGGTAGCGACAAAAAAACGTGGAGGGCTTGTGGTCGTCACTGGCTGTTATGCCTCGACGGACACTGGACTGCTCAGCCGCATCGAAGGAGTCGATTTCGTGCTCGGGAACAGCGAAAAGGCATCCATCCCGACGCTGATCGAAGCGGTTCTTTCGGGGCACACATATTCAACCGAATCTGTGGATAGAACCTTCCAGTTCAAGGGCCCCGAGCATCCGCACCGCTCGCGGGCATTTGTCAAAGTGCAGGACGGGTGTAGCATGTCCTGTGCATACTGCAAGGTACCACTCGCGCGGGGTGCATCCAGAAGCCGGCCGGCAGAAGACATCATCACTTACGTGAAAGAAGTCGTCGATCGGGGGTACAGAGAAATCGTACTGACAGGGATAAATCTGGGAGACTACCGGTTCAACGGTGAGCGTCTTTCACATCTTTTGAGGAAGCTCCTGAAGACGGACAGTACTTTCAGAGTCAGGCTCTCCTCCATCGAGCCATTCTGCTTCACCCGGGATATGCTTGATACAATAGAAGACCCGCGCATCGTAGGTCACTTTCATATCCCGCTACAGAGCGGCTCGGACAGAATTCTCGCCCTGATGGGAAGGCCTTACAGGGCTCGGGAATTTTTAGAGCTGATAAAGCGGATACGGTCTATTCGTCCTGAAAGTCATCTGGCCACTGACGTCATAGTGGGTTTCCCCTCTGAGCGTCACGAGGATTTCAAGCGTACCTTCGAGCTCGTAAAGGAGACTGCCTTCGCTTCACTCCATGTGTTCAAATATTCTTCCAGACCCGGTACCCGGGCATCTCACATGGCAGATGATGTCCCATTCTCGGAAAAATCAGCAAGGAGCAATGCGCTCATTAAACTTGGACAGAAGCTAAATGAGGAGTTCAGAAAGCGGTTTGTCGGCACGGTGCGCGAGACAGTGATCGAATCGCGGCAGAAAGCCACCAAAAAAGAAAATATCATCTCCGCAGGGGCCGGGTGTCCCACCTGTTCTGCACACTCGATTCCAGAAACAGAGCGCTCCGAATGGTGTGAAGGCATCACCGACAACTACATACGCGTTCGAATGCCCGCATGCACTCACGCTCTCTTCCCCAATGATCGAGGTCTCAATCGGAAGATTCTTCCGGTGGAGATTACCCGGGTGACGAGAGAATTCACCGTTGGGAAACTCGTAAATGAGCGGCCTGAAACTCGGTAGGTGCGAAGCCATGTCCCATCGACACTGTATGGGTCTGGGAGGCTCGTGAATGAGGGACTTGAAACTCGACTGATCCAGAGCATTACCCCAGAGACAATATCTCTCAATTTGTCAGAAAATTGCCTTTTCGATCTTCAGTATCTTGTAGCGTTTTTTATTATTTTTCGCTCCCATGTCGACTGCATCTCCCACACACTTGTTCAATAGGGTTTCCCCAATTGGGGACGTGTAGGATATAATCTTTTTCGAGGGCTCTGATTCCCACGGCCCGAGGATCGTGTATTTTTCTGTTTTGTCGTCATCGAAGCTGTTCAGTGTGATCATTGTTCCGATGGACACTGTGTTCGTTTTTATTTCCTCGGGCTTGAGTATCTGGGCTCTGTTGAGACTTTCAGTGAGGACCTTGACCTGCTGTTTCAGAAACTCCTGTTTTTCCAGTGCATATTTATACTCCGCATTTTCCCTGAGGTCGCCCTTTTGCATTGCGTTCCCAATCTCCTTGCTGTTTGTGGGAATCGCCACATCGAGAAGGTATTTCAGCTCGTTCTGCTTGAGCTCGTATGAGCGTTGTGTCACGAGGAACTGCCTGGTGTTGTGAACACTCTCTACCTCGTCTTCGAACACAATCTGTGGATGGGTCGTCTTAATTGCAAACCGCATCTTGATAATATGTTCATCCTTAAGCTCACCGATGTTGAATATTGTAGGCATCAACCTCTTCACTTTCGCTTCTTTTGTTGATTTTATGTATTCGACCAGGAGGTTATCTTTGAAAAGAATGTCTACAATGGTGTTGAAGAGCTTTCGATTCTGGACCACATTCCGTTCATTGATGAGCTCCCTGCTTGCGATTTCGAGGAGGTGTGTGAATCCCATCACCGCATGATCGAAATCGATCATCAATTTTGTGTCCGCCTGCTTCAGTATGATGTTTTTTCCTACCCATATGAACAGGTCTGTGTATTCCCTGTAGTGAGAGATTATGTTTTTGATCATTTCATTCACGAGCTCCATGTGCCCTTGGGCGATGAGCTCGTCAATGATGAACTTCATGGGATACTCATAAAAGCATTTTATGTATATTTCTGGCCAGTTTTCCGCGTTTTTACGAATATTGATCAGATAACTCTTCTTGAGCTCATTATCCGGGATAATCGGAAGGTACTGGTTAATGTCCTTCATGTTTTCCAGTATATCTTTGAAATCAAAGACAAACTCAATGGGAAGATAATTGTATGTTTTTTTTAGATTCTTCAAGAGGAGAAAGCTCTTCAAAGAATTATCATTCAGGTTGTTCACGGATGCAATAAAACCGGTGAAATACTTGAGCATGTCTTCGAAATATTCTGAATCGATGTTGCCATGAGTGATGAAATCGTGGAAGAGCTCGAATCGTTTATCGAAGTTCTTTTCCGTCCTGAACTTGTTGTTGATATCCTCGTCGAAGGAGATAGGATTTTTCCTGATATAATACACGTCGTTTTTTTCGGGGATCGTTCCGAAGTAGGGATTCTTTTTTAAGATTGTCTTTGCTTTCCCCCACCATTTCGACCATTCCTTTTTCGAGAGCACGCCGTTCAAGAGCTCTTCCTTAAAGTCCTTCACCGTTGCCGCATTATTCTTGCTTCTGATCACTATTCGCAGGCCCCCTTCAACATCATTCATCACAATGGATTGCAGGTTTTCCAGATCCTTGATTTTCATCAGCCATATGTGTTCAGGCGGCAAGATCTGTAAACAGGAAAGCGCCATCTGGAGGGTCATTCGGTGTTTCGGTTTATGCTTGAATTTGATGATGAGATGGTCTTCCTTAATTTCACTGCACAAACCGATACCCCAGGTCCTGTGGTAGACGTAATTCCCCACGTCAAAAACGATGTGTTTTTCGAAGATATCAATTGCAGCCTGGATATCGACCGCGTTGTCCATCAATCCAGATCTCTGAAGGTATTCTGTTAAGAGAGAGTGACTTTTATATTTCTCCTGGTAACACTGTGTAAGCTCATCGCGGCTCTCCTTGTCCTTCGGATTGTACTCCAAAATCTTCTTCAAGAGATCGATTGCGACATCATACTCACCCTTTTCTTTGTAGTATGGTACGAGAAATGAGATGAGAAATCCTGCTTTTTCGATCCCGCTGGAATCTGCGATTCTCTTTTCTGTGTTCAGGAAAAAGTTCAAATCTTCGGGCACCAGCTCGATTAATTTCAGCCAGATTTCCTCAACCGAGTTGTAAACTCCTTTTTTGAGATAGCGGAGAAGCGCCTTTTTATAGTAATCAACCGCCTCTTCGACCTTTCCCTCTTTTTCCTTTATTGCGCCAAGCTTTCTTGTAATGTCTGCTTCATCATAATCGATTTTTACCAGCCGCTCCCATACCGTGTGTAGCTCTTTCTCCCTGTTTTCATTGATCATGCACTGCGCAAGGGCTTCCAGGGCGTATTTGTTTTCACCATATTTGAGTGTTTCTTTTGAAAGAAACTCAACAATATTAAATCTCTTGTTGTCAATGAACAGCGTGATAAGCTTCTGTATATGCCCTTCGTCGAGTGCCTCCTCTTCAAAATTGAGTTTTCCGATCACGTAGAGCGCTGCGATGCTCGTGGGTGTGTGAAGAAGGTGGTCGTCACAAAGATCCCTGATTTCATTGAGGATTCCGTCCTTTTTCGCTTCCTCAATAATACGGTCGAGGTTGCTGAAATTTTTTACTGTATAGTTACTCAGCGTTGCGCGGGTGAATTTCTCCTCATTCAGCGAATCAGATAGTTTCTGAATAGATTCTGTATTCATGGTACTCTCCATAATAATACCTCTGTTATTAAATTATCAAAATTGCTCCATAAAATCAATTATTAGTTCCCTGAATGTGGCTTTTCCACATTCTCGGGTTAAAAGGTACTCTTCCACTCTCGGGCAGAGCATTGGTGTACAATAAGAGTGCAGGACTACGCAAGATACTGCACGAAAATTTCCGGGTTTACCTGATTGATTTTTTGAAGATATTGCTCGATTTCTTTTTTACTTCCCGACAGAATTTTCAGTGTGTCTATGAGCCAAAAATAGTGATTGATCAGCTTCGGCTCGATGTATATCCGTTTCTTTTTATTGTTCTGGTATTCATCTTCGAGCTTCATGATTTTTTTTCGCAACTCCTCCAGCTCTCCCTTTTTCGGTTCCCTCTTGACATTGAAAGCGCCCTGCAGCTCTGCGATGACGGGAACCCAGTATACGGCGGTCTCCGGGTTTTGAATTGTTGACAGTGTTTTTTTATAGAGCATATGAATGAAGGGCGATTCGATCTGCTCGAGTTCGATCTGTCCGGGATCCAGGAAAAATGCTTCCCGAAACAGCACTTTTGCCTTTGAGGTCTCGTCTATGCTGAAATAACAGTCTCCCAGCTTCGCGAGAAGCGCGGGATCTTCCAAATTAAAGCTCCGGGCATATTCGTATGTATCGATTGCCTTCTCGTAATTACCGAGCCGCTTGAAGAGATCTCCGATCTGGGCAAGGATAGCGGTGTCTGGAACAATGCCTTCGTTGTATGCCTTTGCAAAGGATTCGATTATATCGCTGAAGATATATTTCTGAACTGCTGCAGTTACTCTTCCATGCCGCACATGGTTTTTTTTCATGTATCTTTCAAACTCACGCCATTCTTTGAGGAGATGTTTTCCCCGATCGTAGGCGCTGTAGTACTTGTGCAGCTTGTTCTTTTTATTAATCCAGAAGATTGCTGCCTTTGTTCCGTCATGTGCTCCGGGGAAGTGTGGATTTTCTTTTAATATGTGCTCGAATAGCTGTATTGCATTTTCGAAATCCCCTTCTTCGAGGTGTCTGTGTGCGCGATTCTGTTTCACAAATAGAGGATCATCTTCAAAAGTGAGTTGTCCATCATTTTCCATTATTTCGTATACCGTATTGCATCTTTTAGAAAAACAGGGAAGGGAAAAGATCGGTGTGGGTTCAATGTGTACACATGCTATAATAACAAATTTTCCTAATTCCTGTCAATTGAAACATTACGTCAGGGGCATAATGAATGCGTTTCTCAATATTTCATCTGGACAACCTCGGCGAACAGAATCTTTGAAAATATTAATCGGAGTATGTTTTGTTGTCGACTATCTATATGAAAAGCAAAAATATTAAAAGATGAGTGGGGGTACCCATGAATATGAAGGCACTCCTCTCCTCAGGCGTGCTATTCGTCCTTATTCTATGTCCATGCTTCCTCTTCGGTGAAAATGCTCAAATCGAGGATGCACAGTTTCGACTTGCCCGGGAACTTTACCTCAAGAACGAGTTTGAGGAATCGATACTCGAGTTCAGGCGGCTACTCGTAGAGATGGGCTCTGAGGTATATGCCGATGACTGTTACTACTATCTCGGAAGTGCATATTTTCAGATGCGAGAGTATGAAAATGCCGAAAAGAATATGAAATACTTGGTTGATCACTACCATGACAGCCCTTATCGGCACCCTGCGCTCTACTCACTCGGTCGAATTGGTTTCCTCGACGAGGATTTTCAACGCGCAATCAGGGGTTTTGACTCCTACCTTCAGCAATACCCGGAAGAGGAATATGCGGACAACAGTCTGTATTGGAAAGCTGAAGCACTGCTCGGGCTTGGAAAGAGAGAGGAAGCGAAAGAGACGCTGAAGCTTTTGCTTCAAAATTATCCAGGTGGGAACAAGGCTGATGATGCCCGGTGCAAGCTCAGTATATTGGAGCTTGAGGAAAAAACCACCGGGGGAAGGATCAAAGAGGAAGAGTTGTCTGAAAAAGAACAACAGGAACCCTCCTCAGGGACTCCACCCCAGTCCGAGGAACTTGCCCAGGAGGTGAAAAGGCTCAAGGAACGAGAGAAAAGCCTCCTCGAAGAGATTGAGTTGTTGAAAGATCGGGTTGAACTTCTTGATGCGGAGCTCGAGAGTGCAAAGGCGGCTGGGGAATCGGGGCAGGATGCACTGGATTCACAGCTTTTGGAAAGAATCAACGCGCTCGTATCTTGGGAAAATGTACTGAGAATCAAGGAAAGGGCACTCGCCCAGAAGGAGAAAATACTTGATCAGGGACTCCAAAAGTTGAATGAGATCGAGAGTGCCCAAGAGTAAAATGAGAAAGATACTGACGTTTGTACAGTTCTTGTTTTTTCTGCCTTTCCTCGCCCACGGAGCGACCATTATGAATGATCACCTGCTGGTTGATGTGGATGAAGACAGCGGCAGGTTTTATTGCGCAGCCGTAAAGGGTAAGCGAAACGACCTTCTTTTTTATGACACCCCCCCGTCGAGCTACACAGTGGTGTATATTGATTCGGATGCGATGATTTTCGGCAGTGAGAGGGGAACTTTTCTTCAAAGGGCTCTCACTGTCGGGAAATCAATCATCACCCTGTGGGAGAACGAGCTTGTTGCGGTCGAACAAAACATCCGTTTCATCAGTAGAAAGGGGTCGGGAGTAGAAGATGGAGTTCTCATAGAGTACAGGGTAGAAAATAAAACAACCACAGGCCTCGATGTTGGGCTCCGGATTCTCTTTGATACCTGTCTGGGGGAATCGGGAAAATGTCATTTTCAACTCCCGGGTAAAACTGAACTTTGCACAGAGACAGAACTGCGAAAATCCGAACTTCCTGAAGTCTGGTTTTCTCGTGACGAGTCCTCAATCTGTCTCATGGGAACTCTCAGAACAGAGGCGATGAGTGCTCCTGATAAAGTCATTTTTGCAAATTATCGGGCACTTCGGGAGAGCCTTTTTCGCTACACCGTAAAAAAGAGGAGGTCCTTTGATTACCCTCCCTATTCTCTTAACGATAGCGCTGTTGCATTGTATTTTGACGCCCGGGAGCTGGGTGCAGGTGAATCGCAGACGTACCGAACGATCATCAGTCTCTGCGGAGAAGGAGGATTTTCTCTGTCTGAAGAAAAAAAACCAGTGGAAGAAGAACTGCCTCAGGGGGATGGGGGAGTACAGACTGCTCCTGACCGCCAGGAACAAGCCGACCAGAGCGAGCCTGAACTCTCGGCAGCACGCAGTGAGCTGGAAAAGCTGCTCGGCTCTGTGAAGGAACTCGATGGGATCTTGGAACGTCTGAACAGCATTTTGGAGATGGAAAATAAGGAACTCACCAGTGAGGAGGCAGCCGATTTCCGGAATACATTAGATGAGCTTTCGAGCCCAGTGAAATGATCAGCACACTTATCTCAACTTTCCCGAGAGATTGGTAAGCTTGAAGCTTCTCTTGAGATCTCTTGCTTCATCTCTCTTTCGGATGTCTTCCTTTTTATCGTACAGGCGTTTTCCCTTTGCCAGTCCCAGCTCAACCTTCACAATGCCGTTTTTCTCATAGATATGCAGCGGGACGATTGTAAACCCTTTCTCCTTCACCTTGGAATGCAGTCTGTGTATCTCATGTCTGTGAAGCAGCAGCTTCTTTTCCCTCAAGGGCTCATGATTGATCCTGTTTCCAAAGGGGTATTGGTCGACATGCACGTTTTTCATGTAGATCTCTCCATCACGAATGAAGCAGAACCCGTCCTTGAGGCTCACCTTGCCACTCTTGATCGATTTTACCTCTGTACCTTTCAGCGCGATCCCGGCCTCGATTTTCTCGACAATGGTGAAATCGTGCAGGGCTTTCCTGTTTGTCACAATTTTCTTTGTTTCAGCTTTTTCGCGAGTCATATTTGTTACAGTGCCTCCAATGTTAATATAATAAAATAACGGGTAAAACAACAGAAATAGAATCAGTGACAGGAGCGTGAAGTGGGGCAGACCGGAAGATCTCTTTACATTCACATACCTTTCTGCAGGAGCAAATGTGTGTACTGCGATTTCCTCTCCTTTGCAAACGTAAATGATGAACAGATGTGCACATATGTGCGCTCGCTGATAGAGGAAATACGGCTGTACACTGGCGAGAGACTGAATACGCTCTATATTGGAGGGGGGACACCATCGCTTTTACCGGCCGTGGAGATGGAAAAGCTTCTCAAATGCGTCGCTGAGAATTTTATCACGGAACCGATTGTCGAGTTTACTGTGGAAGCAAACCCTGAAACGCTTACAAGAACCATGCTTGCACTCTGGTCGGCTTACGGGGTAAACAGGGTCTCACTCGGTGTACAGAGTTTTGACGATGAGGTGCTGACAAAGATGGGAAGATGTTCACGATACAGCGACATACAGAAGGCAATCGAGTTGATGAAGACGGAGAACATCTCAAACTTCAACCTTGACCTCATGCTCGGTATATCTGGCGCCCGGGTGTTTCGGGATGATCTCAGGAAAGCGACTGCTGCAGCTGCGACGCATATTTCGGTGTACATGCTCGGCGTGAGTGCAGGGACAAAGATTTCTGAGATGGTGAGAAGAGGCGGTTTTTGTGAGCTGAGCGGGGAGGTGCAGGAACTGCTCTACATCGATGCTGAGCGTCTTCTCGCCGAAAACGGATATATGAGGTACGAAATTTCAAATTTCGCAAAATCTGGATTCGAATCCCAACACAACCTCAACTACTGGGAAGGCGGTGAGTACATCGGTGTGGGTCTTGGAGCTGTTACCACACTCGGTTTGAGACGAACAGTGAACAGCTGTTCATTTGCGGCATACCAACAGATGCTTGACAGGGGAGAGAAACCGATTTCCTCAGTTGAGCAGCTCACTCCTGAACAGAAAAGACGCGAGAGAGTGATGCTCATGCTGCGCACCCGCAGGGGATTGCCACTGGATGAGCTTGCAGGGATGGCTCCGAATACAAGAGTCGACGAATTGGAGGAATTTATCAGAATACTCCGGGAAAGTGGACTTGCCCTGCAATCGGAAACAGATCTTATACTCACCTCATCAGGATTGCTGCGATCTAACCTCATTATCTCAGAAATATGGGGATTTATCGCTACGACAAATAATTACAAAGAATTCGAGCCCGAGAGCAGAGGTACGTTTTAGTTGACGTTGAAATATTTTGACGTTATCTTTTTCACAGCACATTTAAAGATGAAATGAGTGTAGCGCATGAGTGAGAGTGGAAAAAAACAACTGAACGAAGACGGGGTTGTTATAAAAAAAAGGAATAGCCCTCTGAAGAATACCGAAGAAGAAATATCCATTGACGCGCTCGACAGAACTAAAAGGGGAAATGGAAAGGTTGATTCGGAACAACCGGCATCAACCAATGTGGAAACGGAAAAAATGTCCTCCCCGCTTAAGCTTCTGGAAACCCTGAGCGAAGAGGAAGTGAAAGCACTCCTCGACGCAAAGGGGGTAATAGAAGAGCAGGTGGCTGCCTTAGAAGAAAAAAACAGGCTTATTTCTGAATATGAGGATCTCCTGAAGAGAAAACAGGCAGAGTTCGAAAACTTCAGAAAGCGCGTTGTGAAGGAGAGCGAAGATTACAAGAAGTATGCCGTTGCAGAGATGGCACTCGATATCATCACGGTAATTGATAACTTTGAGAGGGCACTGGAAGCAGCAGAGTCCTCGAAGGATTTCAATGCGCTCCATGAAGGAATACTTATGATCGAAAAACAGCTCAAAGATCTTCTCGAGAAGAAGTATGAGGTGAAGATGATCGAAACGGTGGGAAAGGAGTTCAATCCCAATCTTCACGACGCACTCATGATGGAAGAATCAGAGGAGTACGGCGTAGATACGGTTGTCGAGGACTTTCAAAAAGGCTACATCATGCATGACAGGGTGATCCGCTCTGCAAAGGTGAAGGTGGCAAAAGCTATGTCCTCTACTGATCAGGGAAACAGCAATAATAATGATGAAAATGAAGAGGAGTAATCCAGAAAAGGGGGTTATGCCTCTGAGAAAGGAGTATATCCATGGGAAAGATAATTGGCATTGATCTCGGAACCACGAACTCCTGTGTGGCAGTAATGGAAGGAAACGAGGCAAAGGTCATAACCAATTCAGAAGGACAGAGAACAACACCTTCTGTGGTCGCATTTACCAAGAAAAGCGAGGTTCTCGTGGGGCAACCCGCGAAAAACCAGATCATCACCAACTCTGATAATACGGTGTATTCGATAAAACGTTTCATGGGAAGGCGCTTTTCAGAAGTGACGAGGGAAATCAAGATGGTTCCCTATAAGGTGATCGAAGGGAAAGGTGGAGATGTGCGGGTGAGGGTAAGCGAAGGTGAGTTTTCGCCACCTGAGATATCGGCCCGTATTCTGCAGAAGATGAAAAAAACTGCAGAGGACTATCTGGGAGAAAAGGTAACCGAGGCGGTGATCACAGTTCCGGCCTATTTCAACGATTCACAAAGACAGGCGACTAAGGATGCGGGAAGAATTGCAGGGCTCGAGGTGAAGAGAATCATCAACGAACCGACCGCCGCATCCCTCGCGTATGGATTGGACAAGAAGAAAGATGAGAAAATTGCCGTCTATGATCTCGGGGGTGGTACTTTTGACATATCGATACTTGAACTCGGAGACGGCGTGTTCGAAGTGAAGTCCACAAACGGGAACACCCACCTCGGCGGCGATGACCTCGACCAGAGGATCATGAACTGGCTGATCGATGAGTTCAAGAAGTCGCAGGGGATAGATCTTTCGAACGACAAGATGGCGCTCCAGCGGCTGAAGGAGGCTTCGGAAAAAGCGAAGATAGAGCTTTCCAATGCGACCACCACTGATATAAATCTTCCTTTCATTACCGCTGACTCGTCCGGACCTAAGCATCTCAACTTATCATTGACCAGGGCGAAGTTCGAACAGCTGGTAGAAGATCTTATCGAGTCAACTGTAGGACCCTGTGAGATTGCAATAAAGGACTCGGGACTGAAAATCGAAGAAATCGACGAGGTGATACTCGTCGGCGGGTCCACACGCATTCCTGCAGTCATCGAAATAGTGAGGAGGATATTCAAGAAGGAACCCAACAAGAGCGTGAACCCTGACGAAGCGGTTGCTCTGGGTGCAGCAATACAGGGCGGAATTCTCGCTGGAGATGTCAAGGATGTGCTTCTCCTCGATGTCACTCCGCTTTCACTTGGGATCGAAACGCTCGGTGGTGTGATGACGAAGCTGATAGAGAAGAACACGACCATTCCAACAAGGAAGAGTCAGATATTCTCTACTGCAACGGACAACCAGACTGCGGTAAGCATTCATGTGCTGCAGGGAGAGCGGGAGATGGCCTCAAACAACAGGACACTCGGACGGTTCGATCTCGTTGGGATACCTCCAGCGCCGCGAGGAGTCCCGCAGATTGAGGTGACCTTCGATATCGACGCCAACGGAATCGTTCATGTTTCAGCAAAAGACCTGGCTACCAGCAAGGAACAGAAGATCAGGATAGAGTCATCAAGTGGTCTATCAGAGGATGAGATCCAGAAGATGGTGAGAGATGCTGAGCAGCACGCTGAGGAAGACAGACGGGCAAAGGAAAAGGCAGAGGCGGTCAATCACGCAGATAGTCTCGTTTATCAGACTGAAAAGATGCTGAAAGAGTACGGGACCAAGGTATCTACAGACGATAAGGCAAATATAGAGCGTGAGATCGAGAATACCCGGAATGCAATCAACAGCGGAGATGTGCAGAGTATCAAGCAGGCAACTGAATCCCTGACTCAGGCCACCTACAAAATCTCTGAATCCATGTACCGTGAAGCGGCGTCGAAAACTGCATCCGAACAGCAGCAGGGGCCCTCAGAATCCTACGGTGCGCAGGAAGAGACGGCAAAGAAGGAACCAGAGGAAGACGTGGTTGACGCGGAGTACGAGGTGGTGGACGATGAGAATAAAAACCGGAGTTGATGCTCCAGGTCAGTACTGAAATACGCAAAATACCCTATGAGGAAACTTGTAGGGTATTTATTTTTTATTAAGAGAGAATCATGGCGAACAAGCGGGATTACTATGAAGTTCTTGGAATTGACAGAAATGCTTCGAAAGAGGAAATAAAAAAGGCATACAGGAAATTGGCCATTAAGTATCATCCGGACAAGAATCCGAATGATAAATCCTCGGAAGATAAGTTCAAGGAAGCTACTGAAGCCTACGAGGTATTGGGTGATGATCAGAGAAGAAAGCTCTATGATCAATTCGGTCATGAGGGTGTACAGACAGGTGCGGGCGGGTTTCATGGATTCAGGAGCGCAGCCGATTTTGAAGACCTCTTCGGTGGATTCAGCGACATCTTCGGGTCTGATATATTCGAGTCTTTCTTCGGATTTGGCGACATCTTTGGACGCTCCCGAACAGGTACCGGTCGGAGAGAGAGAGCAGCCAGAGGGGCGGATATTCGCTATGACGTTGATCTCAGTCTCGAAGAGATCGCGTTTGGGAAGAAAGTCGATTTACAGCTCTCACGAGAGGAGAAATGTTCGGAATGTGGCGGCACAGGAGCGAAGTCAGGAGCGGGATTTGAAACCTGCCCACAGTGCGGTGGTATGGGACAGGTAAGCAGAACGCAGGGGTTTTTTACAATTGCCACCACCTGTTCCAGATGCCGGGGGACAGGAAACATCATAAAGGATTTTTGCCCGAAATGCCGTGGGACTGGAACGATCAAAAAGAACAGACGGATTGTCCTGGACTTGGAACCCGGTCTCAGTGATGGGACTGCGCTTCGCCTCGCGGGTGAGGGAAATGCAGGTTCAAATGGGGGACCGAGAGGTGATCTCATCGTTGTCATTCATGAGAAACTCCATCCCTATTTTCTCAGAAGAGGGCAGGATGTGATGTGTCAGATACCGATCAGTGTGTTTCAGGCGATACTCGGCTCGAGTATAACCGTGCCGACGCTGGATGGAAAAACGGTGAGAATAAATATCCCCGCCGGAACCCAGCACGGAAGGGTATTCAGGCTCAAGAAAGAGGGCATTCCCTATCCGAAGCGGAAGGGCAAGGGTGATCAGCTCGTTAAAATAGTCGTGAAGATCCCAAGCAGCCTCTCCTCACAGGAAAAGCAAGTCCTTCAAGAAATCTCGAAAAAGAGGGGTGAAACAGACTCTCCCTCCCTCATCCATGTAAAGGATTTTGAATAATTTCTCAATAATATACTCGCACTGTCTGGAAGTTTTTTTTCACGTGTTCACTGTTTTTTTTGAAGGATGGATTATTTATTATTATAATTAATCGAAATACGCACTTGAAAAAATTTGCTCTTTGAATATAATGACAGTGGAATACATATGAACGAAAAAAAGATCTCCAGGAAGCATAAAAAAAAGGTAAAGATCGGCATCATCGGAGTGGGCAGAATGGGTACCTACCACGCCAATGTGCTTTCAACCTTGAACAATGATGTGGACTTCATCGGAGTGTTCGACATCGATAGGGGGCGAGCGGAGTATGTGGGGGAGAAATATGAAACCACACCCTATGAGTCCATGGAGAGCCTCCTGGAAGATGCCGAGGGTGTGTGCATCGCAGTTCCCACCAACCTGCATTATGAGGTAGCGAGGAAGGTACTCCTCGCAGGTGTGCATACACTGGTTGAAAAGCCGGTTGCGAGCTCGGTGGAGGAAGCGGTTGAACTGGTGAATGCGGCCAGAGAGCAGAAACTTGTATTTCAGGTCGGGCACGTTGAGAGGTTCAAGGGAGCAGTGGTCGAGCTGAGAAAAATTGTGGAAAATCCCTATCTCGTCGAAGCTCGCCGGCTCAGCCCATGGATCGATAGGGATTGGGACGCCGGCGTGGTGCTTGATCTCATGATACATGATATCGATATCGTTTTAAGCCTCATGGGGAGTGAGGTGAAGCACATTGACGCGGTCGGAAAGATTGTGAAGAGTGGATTCGAAGATATCGCCTCTGCGGTACTTCAGTTCGAAAATGGCGCCATTGCAAATATTACCGCCAGCAGGTTGAGCGAAACGCGGATCAGGGCGATGGCGATATCCCAGGACAAGGCGTTTATTTACCTGAACTTTGAGAGCCAGGATATCAACATTTACCGTGGCTCTTCAGCGAGCTTTTTTGTATTTCCCAAAGAGATCACCTATAAACAGGAATCTTTCGTTGAAAGAGTGCTCGTTCAGAAGGAGAATGCGCTGAAGGAGGAACTACAGCATTTTGCACACTGCATCATCGGGAAAACAGAACCGATTGTACAGGGTGAGGATGATATTAAAACGCTTTCCATCGCACTGGAGATCATAAGAAAGATCAACGACAAAAACGGTATCCCAATGCCGGAGCATACCGGCTCACAGTTTCTTCGTTGAGAACTTCTCATATATTTTGTCTTCTCCAAAACGTCTTTCCAATAAATTTCTATCCGATGTGTTGGGTTCAGCGTGACCTCTGCCTGATTCTTTGCACACTCATACTGCTTGTCTTTTTCTTGTAAAGATATTTTCGATGAATTATACTTGAAGAGAGCTGCATATATACGCGCGGTTTTGTCCCTGATTTCCTTTGTAATGAGGGGATGCTCCTGCCGCGGATATGGTCTATGACGGAGGATCTGTAAAATCTGCCTACAGGAGTGAAAGATGAAAAAAAATAGGAGAAAACGATTTATCGTTGAAGGCAACTTTCAGACGAGATTTATCCTGAGGTTCGTCCTTGTGATAGTAGGGGCTACCCTTCTCTCGACTGGAGCGCTCCTTGCGGTTTTTTTCTTTAAATATCAGTATGGCGAAGCGGACTTTCAAAACCTGATCATCATGGTGTCACCTGAAGGGACGACAGATGTCGCAAGCCTTTTTCAGGTGGTGCTCGTTCCTGTTCTTGTTGCAAACCTCCTTGTTCTCTGTATCATTATACCGTACTCTCTTATATACTCCCACAAAATTGCTGGGCCGATCTACAGACTCGAGCAGAGTCTGGACCTGCTCCTCCGCGGGGAAATGGATTTTATCATTGTGTTGCGGAGAAAAGACGAGTTCAAGTACCTTGCCAATAAGATGAATGCGCTCATCGACTACTTGCGAAGGAATATCGGTGAAGTGCGATTGAGTTACAGGACAATACAGGATAGAACCGAAAAGATACACACGCTCTTAAGCAAAAAACCTTTTGACGTGGAAGCATTTAAAAAAGAGATCAACGAATTGGGACGGTTCTTCAAGGAGCGGGGCAAACCCTTCAGTTATTGACAGCGCCGGATATAAGGAGCGCGCACAGCGAGCGCGTGAAAAGAACGTTTCTAAAGAAGGCACGCAGAAACGCTACCACTGGATTCTTTTCAGGGACTCGCGTGCGGTGTACTTGATGTCCCGGTGGAAGTTACCCCGCATCACCTCGACCAGGGGAATAAACCCTTCTTTATCTCCGATATCGCCGAGAGCAATTACGCAGGCTTTTACCAGCACATCCTCTGAACCCGAAGGACTCGATATCTCGATCGTCCGTGCCAGCTCATCAATGGATTCCTTTTGCCCAATTTTTCCGATCGCAAATGCAACAGAACTTTTCACAAATGTGTCATGATCATATCTCAGTGCTGCGTGCAGATAGGGAAGTACTTTCGGGTCTCCGATGTTACCGAGCGCCTTGGCACTTGCTGCCCGTACATCCCAGAAGTCGTTTACCACTCTTCCTGCTTCCCTCTGCACGAAGATTGTTCCCTGCTGGAGGCCAAACAACAGAGCATCAATTGTTGCCTGATCACGGGCTCCCATCTCCTCAAGCTTTGTAACTGCGAGAAGTTTGTTCTCATGGGACCCTTCATAGAGAAGTTTCGCGTAATCTTCTGCTTTTGGTTCTTTCAGGTTCAGCAGGTACTGCTCCACGCTCTCCTGGGCAAATGCAGCGCTGAAGCAGATGAACAGGATGACAGGCAAAAGGAGCACAGTTCGTCTCATATCATTCCCCCTCTTCAATTAGCCCTTTGTACCACTTGTTGTTGATCTTGATGAATGTGTGCTGGGGTTCAGGGAACTCTTCGCCCTCAAGCATCACATACACCAGTGCCTTGTTCTGACTCAAGAAATCAACTCTTGAAATCGAAAGTGTTCCTATGTGAGCGCGTGTTCGCGTTCTTACCAGGAGATTAAAGAAAGAGAGAAGGTCCTCTGCATTCCAGCCCTCTTTTTTCAGCACCTCCGGGTTGTTGTATTTTCTCTTATACCCTTCAGTGAGAAAGCTTCTCCACATATCATAGTCTTTTTTTTCATAGCTTTTTTCCAGTGATGTGATTACGTCGATAATCGAGTTTTTCTCCTTCTCTTCATCGGCTGGTTTTGAGACCGCTTTTTCCCCTTCTTCCGCTGGACTCTGGTCCACTGGACTCTGGTCCGCCAGTCTCTGGTCTTTTAAACCGGAATCTGCCAGACTCCGGTCTACAATACCCTGATCAGCCTGTTCTTTTTCTTCATCCTCTCCAGGTAATTGAGCCTCTTTTCCTTCAGCTTTTTCTTTTTCAGTAGAAAACTGCCTATCCTCTGTGAGCAGTTCTTTTTCTGTTTGACAGCTACCCAGGATAAGCAGCAATACCAGTAACTTCGTTATTATCGAGAGTTTATAATTCACTCTGAATTAAGTATACAACAGTAACGCACCCACTTTCAACTGGTTTTCCGAAAGTGGGGAAATAATTGGCATCACTGGATCATTGATAAATCTATGGGCTCACCTCTCGCGATATCCCTGAGTGCTTTCCTCCCGATCACTTCATCAATGTGCTCTGTGCCGACTGCAATATTGGGCCGTAGAGAGCACAGGTCATCTTCGCTTATTCGCTTCCCCTTTTTTACATTACGCGCAGCATAGAGAGACCTCCGTGCGTACACCCTCTCCATTACTTCTCTCTCACTGATCGGTCTTTCATGACTGCCGAGCATTTGCTCAAATAGACGGATTTTCTGAATCAGAGTGCGCAACTCTCCAGGATCAAGGGAATTACTGTGATCTGCACCTTCCTGTTTTTTATCAAGGGTGAAATGCTTCTCGATGGCACATGCGCCTTTCGCGACAGCACAGAGTGCTGCATCCAGCCCCGCCGAGTGATCAGAAAACCCGACAGGAAGACCGAACCGTTCTTTGAGTGTCTGTATGAAATTCAGATGAAGCTGATCAGGAGTAGGAGGATAGAGCATGATGCAGTGCATGAGGCAGAGAAATGGGAGATTGAAGTCGCGCAGTGTGCTCACGGCGTGGTCAATCTCTTCCAGTTGACTAGCGCCTGTGGAAATGAACACCCCCTTGCCTTTTGATGCGACCTTCTTTATCAGCTGAGAAAAGGTGATATCACACGATGCGATTTTATAGAGAGACACGAAAGGGTCGATTTCATCGACGATTTCAGTGGAGAAGGGGGTGGAAAAATAGGTAATGCCGTTGGAACGTGCCTCTCTGAGAATGGTTTCACGCCACTCGGATCTGAAGGCACACTCACGCACATGCCTTTCCCATTCCCGGTTCTTCAGATTCAGCACAGCTGAATAATGCTCTCTTGAGAAGAGCGACTCGAGAGAGAATTCCTGAAACTTGATTGCATCTGCTTTACATCGTGCGGCCTGTCTGACCAACTCTACGGCAGTGTCCAGGCTTCCATTGTGGTTTGATCCTGCTTCTGCGATCACGAATACTTTATCAAAGGGATATTGTGTATTGAATATTTCCATTCTCGTTAGTATACTATACTGGAGAATTTTTATCATTTCTTATTTTAAATCGAACCGCAAGCACGCTTCCCGTCCGAGACAATGTGTCTTCTCGTCGAAGGCGAGAGAAAGCTCACGAAAAGAGAGAAACTTGAAAGGGGATTTTTACGAATGAGAAGCACCGCGGTGTACCCGGGCAGTTTTGACCCGCCGACAAACGGGCATTGGGATATTATTGAAAGGGCAGCCAGACTGTTCGATAGACTTATCGTCGCGGTTGCAGAAAATCCAGAGAAGAAATATTTTTTCACAGTCCAGGAACGTATGGATATGCTGAAGCAGATAGTAAAAAATTACGTCAATATCGAGGTCACACACTTCGATGGGCTCCTTGTGGAGTACGCGGCGAAGATTGGTGCGGTGACGATCATTCGTGGACTCAGGGCACACTCGGATTTTGAATATGAATTCGAGCTCGCACTCATGAACAGACACCTCAATTCAAAGGTGGACACCATATTCATGATGACTGACGAGCATTATTCATTTATAAGGAGCTCGCTTGTGAAAGAAGTCGCACGCCTCGGAGGAGACATATCCGACAAGGTACCGGCTGTTGTGGAGGAATACCTGAAAGAGAAGTTTTCGAAGAAGTGATCTGCAGTGCAATCTATTTCATCTCGTTTTTCAATTCCTCTCAGAAGGGGGCTGAATGGGATTTCACGATACGGTTTTCGAAAAAGCGAAAAACCTCCATTCTCATATCGTCCTTCCTGAATCCACCGAGGTGAGGACACTGAAGGCTGCAGCAAAAGCGCTCAAACTGGGTCTGGTGAAAAGAGCCTCCTTCATTGGAGACCCCGATGAGATACAGGCAGCCTCCAGGCGCGAGTGCATCTCGATCTCCGGTGTGGATATCATTGATCATCGCAAAGAACCCTGTTTTGAAGAATTTGTTGAAACGTACTACCAGCTGAGAAAGCACAAGGGTCTTGAACCGGATGAAGCACGGGAGAGCATGAAAGATCCTCTTTATTTTGCGGCGATGATGGTGCGGAAGAAGCTGGCGGATGGAATGGTCGCAGGGGCGGTGAACTCAACGGCACGCCTGATTCGTGCTGCTCTGCGGGTAATCGGGGTAAAGGAAGGGATAAAAACCGCTTCGAGCTGTTTTGTGGTGATTCTTTCTGACAGGTCCTTTGGGTCCGAGGGGCAAATGATATTTGCGGACTGTGCAACGGTACCCTCGCCGGATTCCACTCAGCTCGCTGAGATCGCAATCTCATCTGCAGAAACAGGAAAAAACCTCATCGGCATCAAGCCGGTCATCGCCATGCTCTCCTACTCAACAAAAGGGAGCGCGACGGGCAGACTTGTGGAAAAGGTGAGGGTGGCAACGGAAATCGTGAAGGAGAGGAGACCGGATCTTGTGGTGGATGGGGAGATACAGGCCGATGCTGCTCTGGTTGATCATGTAGCGCAGCGGAAATGCCCAGGTTCTCCAGTGGGAGGAAAGGCCAATGTGCTCATATTTCCGGACCTGGATGCGGCCAACATTGCCTACAAGCTCGTACAGCGACTCGCCCATGCAGAGGCCTATGGACCTATCCTCCAGGGGTTCTCAAGACCCGTAAATGATCTTTCCAGGGGGTGCTCAGCAGATGATATTGTTGGAGTTATTGCGGTTACCGCTGTACAGGCGTTTTCAGGGTGACAGTGGTGTGTAATTTTATTTTCAATGGTTTGGTAATTTACTATATTAAGAGCTTGATACATTTTTAAATGGAGTAGTCTATGGCACTACCGAAACAAAGGAAATCCAAGTCAAAAACAAGAATGAGAAGGGCAGTACACGACAAAGTGAAACTCGTAAAGCTGGTGGAATGTCCGAACTGCGGGGAATACGCAAAACCTCACCATGTGTGTCCGCACTGCGGGTACTACAAGGACAGAGAAGTAATCTCACCAGAGGTAGAATGATCCCATGATTGCTGTCGATGTGATGAGTGGGGAGAAGCATCCAGAAGTCATCATCAAGGGCGCCCTGAGGGCAGCTGAGGAGTTTAATATTAAGGTCGGTCTCGTCGGCGATGAGGAGCTCGTCCATGATTACCTGAAGAAAAGCGGGTACCAGTACACTGGAAATGTGGAGGTGTATCATGCATCAGAGGTCATTGCGATGCATGAAAAGCCTGCAATCGCGTGCAAAAAGAAGAAGGACGCGTCGGTTATCGTCTGCGCGCGGCTCGTGCGTGATGGTATCGCTCAGGGTTTTTTCTCACCTGGCAACACCGGAGCAACACTTGTCGCCTCATTTATGAATATCGAGAGGATTGAAGGTGTGCTCAGGCCTTCTCTTGCAGCAGTAATTCCCACAGTGAAGGGAAAGAGCGTACTCATTGACGCAGGTGCGAACATGGAATGCGTTCCAGAGTATCTCGCGCAGTTCGCGGTAATGGGGGAGGTATTTGCGAATAAGGTCCAGAGAAAGGAAAATCCCACCATTGGATTGCTCAGCATCGGCAAAGAGAGGTCCAAGGGGAACGACCTGACGCTCAAAACTAACGAAATACTGAAAGACCTCAAGATGAACTTTGTTGGAAACATTGAGGGGTACGACATTTCAGATGGTGATATCGATGTGGTCGTGTGTGATGGATTTGTGGGAAACATCGTCATAAAGGTTACTGAACGGATTTTTCGACTGACCGTTGAGTTCGTTGGGCAGGAAGTAGAAAATCACCTCCTGCAGCGAATTGGGTATGCCCTCATCTATCCTGCGGTCCGAAACATGAGGAAAAAAACAGATCCGAGCGAGTATGGAGGTGGGTACCTTCTCGGTTTGAACGCGAACATTGTTATTGGTCACGGTGCATCTGACAGTGTGACGGCGTACAACGGCATCCATATGGTAAACGTGGCCATTCGGAACAAACTGACTACACTTATTGTGTCACGGTTGGAGGAACTGGGCTTGAAAAAATAGCAATCCCGGATATTCAGCACCGTTTCAGAGGCTCCCTTACCAGTTTTCCTATTCATCAGAGTGTCAGAATATACTTGATGCTCAGGAGAAGAAATATCATATTAATCTAACCGTATTGGGAGAATCATGAAGCGAAAATCAGAAGCGAAGGGACAGCGATTGAAATGTACAATGTGATGATCAAGAGCACTGGAGCGTACCTTCCGGAAAAAGTGCTTACGAATAAAGATCTCGAGAAAATGGTTGATACAACCGATGAATGGATAATCACGAGAACAGGAATCAAGACAAGAAGGATAGCGGCTGAGAACGAGGCAACATCAGATATGGCCTATGGTGCGGCAAAGATTGCTCTTGAGCGGGCTGAAATGGATCCACAGGAGGTAGAGCTCATACTTGTGGGTACCATTACTCCTGATATGTTCTTTCCAAGCACGGGATGCTGGGTCCAGGACAAACTGGGAGCGAAAAATGCGGTTGCCATGGACATCAGCGCCGCCTGTTCAGGATACATCTATGCACTCGTTATTGCGAGTAAATTCATCGAAACAGGGATCTATAAAAACGCCCTGATTATAGGGGCAGAAAAGCTCACAAGCATCGTCGACTGGGAGGATAGAGCTACCTGCGTTTTATTTGCAGATGGCGCTGGGGCGAGCGTTCTCACACCCTCGAACGGCCAGAGCACGCTTATGGCCTTTGATATGGGAACCGATGGCTCTTACGGGCAGGAGCTTTTGATACCGGCAGGTGGCTCGAGGATGCCTGCAACAGTCGAGACAGTGACCAACAAGATGCACTCGATAAAAATGAACGGGAACATGATCTTCAAGGTTGCAGTGAATAAAATGAGGGAGACCTTTACAAAGTCGATGGAAAAAGCAGGAGTCACTGCAGAAGATATATCGCTCCTCATACCGCACCAGGCCAACCTTCGTATAATTGATGCTCTGAGGGGTTTTCTGCGTCTCCCGAAAGAAAAGGTATACGTAAATATTGATAAGTATGGGAACACATCGGCTGCGAGCATTGCGATTGCACTGAATGAGGTGAACGAGCAGGGGTTGATTCAGAGAGGTGATATCATAGGGTTTGCCGCTTTCGGAGGTGGATTGACCTGGGGATCTGCCATCATCCGGTTCTGAATTTCCGTTTGTGATGTGCAGGATTTTCTATTATATTTCCTAATTAAAATTTCGAAAGACAGAAGGTTCGCACTGGAGGAAGGATGGGAAGTTTCGGATTTTTATTTCCCGGGCAGGGTTCTCAAAAGCCAGGAATGGGGAAAGAGTTCTATGAAACCTCTCTTAGGGCAAAAGAAATATTCAACTGTGCAGAGAGCGTATTGAGTGACTGTTCCATCAAGTCTCTCTGTTTTGAGGCCGATGAGGAAGAGCTGAAGAGAACAGAAAATACGCAACCTGCACTGTATACGGTTTCTTACGCGATTTATGCGGTGCTTGAGGAGTCCGGATACACGGGGGAAGTTTTTGCAGGGCATTCCCTCGGTGAATACACTGCAGTAACAGCCGCCGGGTATATGAGCTTTGAAGACGGTTTGAAAGTCGTCCGAAGGAGAGGACTCTTGATGAGAGACTGCGATCCGGGGAGAAAGGGAGGTATGGCAGCGATCCTCGGCCTGGATATAGATCAGATTGAGAAAGTGTGTCAGGAGGTGCAGGACGTCTGGCCTGCAAATTTCAACAGCCCCAGTCAGATTGTGATTTCCGGTTTGAAAGAAAAAGTGAACGAAGCAATGGACAAACTGAAATCCATCGGTGCGAAGAGAGTAATTCCTCTCAATGTGGGAGGACCGTTTCATTCCCCATTCATGAAAGATGCAGCAGGAGAGTTGGAGAGGGAACTGGAAGCGGTACGGTGGGAAAAGGGTGCAGGGAAAATTGTATCAAATGCCACTGCAAAGCTGACGGATGATGCATCGACGCTGAAGCAAAGCCTGGTGAAACAGCTCTCCCATCCAGTACTCTGGAGTTCATCTCTCAGCGCACTTGTTGAGTTAGGATATACCAAATACATCGAATGTGGGCCGGGGACTGTCCTCAAGGGGCTCTTTCGATCTATAGCAAAGGATGTGCAGGTACACTCCGTGGAGAAGCCTGGAGATATAGAAGGTATTGGAGTATAAACTCCAATCTTCGTACACAGGGAGGGGGACCTCATGGACCTCAAGGGAAAGATTGCCTTCGTTACGGGAGGAGCACAGGGAATTGGGAAAGAAATCGCGGTTGCTTTCGTTCGGCATGGCGCTGACATTATTATCGGCGACATCAATCAGTCAGTTCTGGAGAGCACTGTCAGTGAGCTCAGAACACTGGGAGGAAAGGCAGAAGGATATATTCTGGATGTGAGCAGTCTGGCTTCATGTGAGGAGGCAGTGAAAAAAGCGATTGACAAATTCGGAAGGATTGATATACTCGTGAACAATGCGGGCATCACGAGGGACAACCTCCTCCTGCGTATGTCCGAAGAGGATTTTGACCGGGTTATTCGGATAAATCTAAAAGGCACCTTTAACTGCACCAAGGTACTGTCCCGTGTCATGATGAAACAACGATACGGGAGAATCATTAATATAGCGTCAGTGATCGGGTTAATCGGAAATGCGGGACAGGTCAACTATGCTGCGAGCAAGGCGGGTATAATCGGTGTGACGAAATCGGTTGCAAAAGAACTCGCCTCGAGGAATGTGACTGTCAACGCGATCGCACCTGGTTTCATAAAAACTGAGATGACCGATGTTTTGCCCGAAGAGGTGAGGGCAAAGATGCTCGAAACGGTTCCTTTGAAACGCCCCGGTACGCCTGCGGATGTGGCCAATGCAGCTCTTTTCCTCGCCTCTGAATATTCTTCATATATCACAGGCCAGGTTCTGGTCGTGGACGGCGGTATGGTCATGTAGATGCGTCAGGCAGTTTCTATTTCAGGAAAACCAGGAATTCAGTTCCTGTCTTTGTGGATTGTGTATGCAGAGAAAATTGAAAAATTGAAGGGGGTTAACTTCACATGGCAGATGACGTATTTGGAAAGGTAAAGGAAATAATTGTCGAGCGGTTGAGTGTTGATGAAAAAGATGTTACGAATGAGGCATCTTTCATTGACGATCTGGGGGCTGATTCTCTTGACACGGTCGAGCTTGTGATGGCACTCGAGGAAGAGTTTGGGCTTGAAATACCTGACGAAGAGGCGGAAAAGATCATTACCGTTGGTGATGCGGTAAAGTACATCGAATCTCACAAATAGGAAATGATCTTGGAAAATAAAAAGAGAAAGGTCGTGGTTACCGGGATGGGGGCTCTGACCCCCATCGGTATTGGGGTCGAAAATTACTGGAAACATCTCCTGGAGGGCAAATCCGGGATAGCAAAAATATCACTTTTTGACCCGGAAGGATTGGAGACACAAATTGCTGGTGAGGTCAAAGATTTTGATCCGTTGAACTACATGGATAAGCAGGAAGCACGACGAAATGACAGGTTCACCCAGTTTGTTCTCGCAGCCAGTGAAGAAGCGATCAGAGACTCTGGCATCGATTTAAACAAGGTGGATAAATTCAGGACGGGTGTGATCATTGGCTCCGGTATCGGTGGTCTACAGACCCTTCTCGAGCAGCAAGAAGTGATGCGAAACAAAGGCCCGAAACGGGTCAGTCCCTTCCTGATACCGAGCATGATTGTCAATATGGCAGCAGGGCTTGTTTCGATAAAATATGGGCTCAAGGGTCCAAACATGTGTGTCGTCAGCGCATGCGCCTCAGCCAATCATTCGATCGGCGAAGCATTTAAATATGTGCAGAGCGGTGAGGCTGATTTTATGCTCTGCGGGGGTACAGAAGCACCGATCGTTCCTCTCGGTGTCGCAGGTTTTATCAACATGAAGGCTGTGTCCACACATAACGAAGAACCCGAAAAGGCTTCACGCCCCTTCGACAGGGGCAGGGACGGGTTTGTGATGGGTGAGGGTGCTGCGGTACTGACGCTGGAGAGCGAGGAGAGCGCCCTGTCCAGAGGTGCGAAGATATATGGCTGTATTTCGGGTTACGGGGTAAGCGCGGACGCTTTTCACATCGCAGCGCCAGAACCTTCCGGTATAGGTGCTCAAAAGTGTATGGAAAATGCACTGATTGACGCGGGACTCAGCCCCCAGGATATCGACTATATCAATGCACACGGGACATCCACACCGGTGGGTGATAAAGCCGAGGTAAATGCATTGAGGAATCTCTTTGGGGAGCGGGTTAACAGGCTAAAGATCAGCTCCAACAAGTCTATGATCGGGCATTTGCTTGGCGCTGCAGGAGGTGCGGAGACAATCGCTACTCTCCTCACTGTTCAAAATGGCACTATACCTCCAACAATAAATCTCGATGACCCGGAATTTGATCTGGATTTCGTGCCCCATAAATCTGTGAAGATGGCTCTGCACGCTGCGATCAACAATTCTTTCGGCTTCGGAGGGCACAACGCGTCATTAGTCATTAGTGGATATGAGGCGAAGTAAAAGAAATATAACGTCGACTCGAAGGAAGGTTCTTCTCCATTTTCAGAAGATTCTCGGAATTCGTTTCAAATCACAGGAGCTCCTGGATACCGCTCTTTCTCACAAATCCTACGTACATGAAACGGATGGCGTCTGGGAAGATTATGAGAAACTTGAATTTCTCGGTGACGCTTTCCTGGGTCTCATAATAAGTGATTGCCTCTACAGACGAAACCTTGAGTCAAGCGAGGGTTCTCTTGCCAGAACAAAATCCTACGTTGTCAGTGAACAGACGCTTCACAGGATAGGTCAGGAAATCAACATTCAAAAGTATCTGTTGATCGGAAAAGGCGAAGAGAAATCGGGAGGCAGAAACCGGAAAGGACTTATCGGGGACAGTGTCGAAGCGGTTATCGGCGCCTACTACCTTGACAGTGGCTATAAACAAGCCAGGAAACTGGTGGAGAAGCTCTTTTTCAAAGAGATAATCGAAGTTGAAAAAAACCGTCACGAAAAGGATTATAAGTCGATCCTCCAGGAGTTTGTACAAAAATGGTACAGGACTGTTCCCGAATACACGGTCATCAACACGGAGGGTCCGGATCACCGACGGACTTTCTTTGTAAAGGTGTCCGTGAAAAAACATAGTTATGGTCCGGGAATAGGGAAAAGCAAAAAGCAGGCAGAGCAAAATGCTGCGCGCATCGCGCTGACAGCACTCAGGAGAAAAAGAAGCACTGAGAGGGTTCATTCGATTCAGCCAGAGGCTGAAAGAAAAACTCAAGAGGTGAAGAGGGAAAGGGGTGTTCGAGCGCATAAAAGGACAAAAAGTCGCAATACGAATGCTCGGAAATGAGATTCAACGGGGACGGCTGCCCTCCTCCATCATGTTTTACGGTCCTGACGGTTGCGGGAAATTTCTTACCGCTATGGAGCTTGCCCGGGTACTGAACTGCTCCCGCGGTATAATTGGATCAAATTTCGGTGAGGAAGTTCGAGTCTCACATGAAGGGGCCTGCCGAAATACGGGTCAACCCCCTCAGGACGATTCGATACCCAACCATCCGAATACGTGTACCTGCATCTCCTGTGTGAACATCTCGAAACTTATCTCGAGGAACCTGTTTCTCATCTGCAGGTCGAATCTGAGAAACAGCTTTGATCTGTGGAGGCAATTCGGTGTGAATCATGAGAACCTCCAGTGGTTTCAGCGAGACCTGCGGCGGTTACTTCTTACTATCTATGATGAACCCCGTTATGTGAAAGATTGCAATGAGTTGGAAGGGTTTTTACATACGTCTTCAGAGATACCCGCGCATTCACAAAAAATCATTCGCTGCGTATTCGGTATTCTGGATTCTTTGAAGGGTATGAACATCTCAATCGAGAAGATTCGCCAGATTCAGCGATTTCTCTGGGTGAAGGGCAGCGACGGAGGATTCAAGGTCGTGATAATAGATGGAGCAGAGAACATGAATGAAGAATCCTCCAACAGTTTTTTGAAGATCTCTGAAGATACACCTCCGGACTCACTCATAATTCTGTGCACTGCCAACAGGGATGCGATCAGGGAAACAATTCTGTCCCGATTCAGGATGTATCGTTTCTTCGCACTCTCCGGGGATGCGAGAAACGAAGTTCTGAAAGAACGTTTCGGAGAAACGGGAAAAAGAACAGAGGATCAAAGATTTTCAGAGGCAGAAGCGTTCGCGCAGCGGTTGGAGGATGAAAGTATTCGTCTCTTGGATTTTCTTGAAATTGTAAAGGAAATTCTCGACTGTGATCAGGTTATATCCTTTTTGGACTTTACGATACACTCTTCGATGGAAAAATTCACACTCGCGGGCAACCTGAGCATGGAGGATGTGTACCGCATTGAGGCGCTCATTAAGACGGCGGCTTCTGTCAGGAACGCAATCCTTTATGGCAATGCGAACATCGAGATTGTGTTTACAAGTTTTATGTTGAATAATTACCGATCATCTATACGATACGCAATAACAAGCTTTTCCTTTTCCCGGGATGGACATAAATTTGTAGAAAGATGAATAGAAGGAAAGTGTGCGAGAATACCCGATTTAGGTGATACTCATGGAATATTCTGGTTTCATACAGAAGGTTCTTCAGAAGTTTGAGAAGCTCGACCGGAATAAAATACGGAACATACTTGTCGAGCTGCACACCGAAAAGGAGCTGTATAAGCTTGTGTTTGACTCAATGATCGAGGGTGTGATTGTCACCAACAGGGACAGAAAAGTGATACTGATCAACAAGGCGATGGAAAAATTTATCTCCGTGAGCGCTTCACGAATCCATTTTCGGGAGATGGAGGAATGCAATTTTGACCCTGAAATAAAAGGAATTCTTGAAAAGGCTCTCGCCGAAAACCAGAATGTTCTCGATCAGGAGGTGCACCTTCACAGAACCGACAAGACGTATACTCTGAGCGTTCTTCCCCTGCTGAGCGGTGAAGAACCGATCGGTCATGTGATCATCATGGTAGACATCACTGAAAAGAAAACGAGAGAGATACAGCTTCGACAGGCTGAGAGTCTTGCAGCGCTCACAACTCTTACCGCAGGTGTGGCGCATGAAATAAAGAATCCCCTCGCCTCCATCGACATACACATACAGCTTATGAACAGGGAGATACAGAAGTTTGATCAGAATGAGGTGAAAAACATGAGAAACCTGCTCGCAATCGTGAAGGAGGAGATCGACCGGCTTAATTCGATCGTGCAGGATTTTCTCTTTGCGGTACGGCCGATGAGCATGAGCTTGAGCCAGGAAAATATCAACGAGATTTTAAAAGAATTGGTTGATTTTTTGAAGTACGAGCTCGAGGAAATGGACATCGAGGTCAAGCTCGAGCTGGAGGAGGATCTTCCCACAGTGATGGTGGACCCCAAATACATCAAGCAGGCATTTTTGAATATCCTGAAGAACTCCATAGAAGCAATTCATGGTGGTGGCCGAATTCATGTCAAGACGGAGGAGGGGTCTGACGGGGATGTGGCGATACACATTGATGACACGGGCGAAGGGATACCTGAGAGCAATATGGGAAAAATATTCGAGCCCTACTTTACGACACGGAAATCCGGGACAGGACTCGGACTCGTTATTGTGTACAAAATTATCAAAGAGCTCGGCGGAGATATCAAGATCAACAGCAGGGAAGGTGAAGGCACCACTTTCAGTGTGAAGCTTCCGGTATATGAGAAAAAGAAGAAGCTTCTGACCTACGAGGAGGAGAATGAAAGCAAAGTTGTTAATAGTAGATGATGAGAAGCATATTCGAGAGGGACTCGAAAAGGCTCTGACCTCAGACGGATATGATGTTGAGCTTGCTTCAGACGGCAAGCAGGGTCTTGAGAGGATTGAAGAGGGAGACATAGATCTGGTCATTACGGACCTGAAGATGCCGAGTATCTCAGGTGAAGAGCTCATGAAAGAGGCCGTTGACAGGTTCCCTTATCTTCCCATAATCATTCTCACCGGCCATGGCACCATCGAGAATGCAGTGCAGGCGATGCGAAATGGGGCGTACGACTACCTGACGAAACCGCTGAATATAGATAAGCTTTCCCTGATCGTGAACAGAGCACTCGAAAACTCCTCTCTCAAACGCCAGTACAGGGAGCTGTTGAATCAGCTGAAGAAAAAGTATTCCTTTGAGAACATCATCGGGAAGAGCGCAACCATGAAAAAAGTCTTTGAGACGATCGAGCAGGTTGCACCTTCCAGGGCAAACGTCCTCATCTACGGGGAAAGCGGCACTGGCAAAGAAATGATTGCTGATGCAATTCACCACAACAGCCCGAGAAGGGACAAACCTTATATCAAGGTACACTGCGCCGCACTTCCTGAGACATTGCTGGAGAGCGAGCTCTTCGGGCATGAAAAAGGTTCCTTTACCGGAGCGATCGCACGAAAGAAAGGCAGATTCGAGCTCGCAAACACTGGAACAATCTTCCTCGACGAAATCGGGGAGATAAGCGTTCAGACGCAGGTGAAGCTCCTTCGAGTCATACAGGAGAGGGAATTCGAACGTGTCGGGGGTGAGGAACCCATAAAAGTTGATGTGCGCATCATTTCTGCAACAAACAAAGAATTGAAAGAAGAGATCGAGAAGGGAAGCTTTCGAGAAGATCTCTACTACAGGCTCGATGTGGTATCGATACATGTGCCTCCTCTCAGGGAGAGAACCGATGATATACCCCTCATGGTACATAAATTCATTGAGGAATTTACTTTAGAGAACAACAAGGAAATTGAGGGCATCACAAACGGCGCGCTCCAGTCACTCATGTCATATAAATGGCCCGGAAACGTGAGGGAGCTGAGAAACGTGATCGAAAGCATAGTGGTACTGACGAAATCGAAGGTGATAAATGAACAGGATTTGCCTTCTTATATTCTGGCAAAGGATGAGAAATCCTCCATAAAAATACCTGCAGGCATAGATCTCGCGGAAGCGGAGAAGAGAATCATTCTCTTCACTCTGGATAATACCGGTGGAAATAAAACGAAGGCATCTGAAATATTGAATATCGGACGGAAGACTCTGCACCGCAAGCTCGCAGAATATGGGTTCGGTTGACCTTCAAGTGTGTAAAAAGTATACGATATTTGGAAAAATTTGCAATATTGTATCAAAATGACACGCATTGTACAATTCAGCATTCATGATTGAGACTATCTATATAATTCATTATATAATAGTTAATTAAACTTACCTATTATTTTTATATGGTATAATAATTGCATTAAATAATAAAACGTGAAAAAAAGGGGATGGGAGGGATAGTTTGTCCATAGACAAAAAGTATTCTCATCTGGGAAGCGGTCTTGATGTAAGCTCTCTTTCCGTGTATCTCCGGGAAATAAACAAGATACCTCTATTGACCAGGAAGGAAGAGGTTGCGCTTGCCCGAATGGCAAAAGTCGGAGAACCGGAAGCAAAGGATAGACTTATAAAGGCAAATCTTCGTTTTGTCGTCAACGTCGCGAAAAAGTACCAGAACCAGGGTCTCACCTTGAGCGATCTCATCAGCGAGGGGAATCTCGGACTCATCACCGCAGTGGATAAGTTCGATGTTGACAAGGGATACCACTTCATTTCCTATGCTGTGTGGTGGATCAAGCAGTCCATACTGAAGGCAATCTGTGAAAAATCCCGGATGATTCGTCTCCCGCTCAACCGGGCAAACGAGCTTCTCCAGATTGAAAAGGTGAAGAGGGAAATCGGAAGCAACAAGGATGGGGAAGCGGACATAGAGGAGATAGCCGATTTTCTCGATATGGATAAAAGCAGGATCAACGATCTCATAAATGCATCCAAGGAGTTTGTTTCCCTGGAGACACCGCTTTCATCGGATAAGGATGCGAACACCATATCCGATCTCATGGAAGATACCAAAGGAGCTGATCCAGAAAAGATATTGATCGACAGAACCTTACAGGATTCGATCAAGCACGTGCTTTCCACCCTTACAGAAAAAGAAGCGAACGTAATAAAGTACAGATTCGGGCTCAACGGTGAGCGACCGCACTCCTTGAAAGAGATCGGTGACAAGTATAACCTCACAAAAGAGAGGATCCGGCAGATTGAAAAAAAGGCCATAAGCAGATTGCGGCATCCCACAAGGAGCCAGAAACTGCAGAGCTATATCAAAGAGTATTAATAAATTCACTGCTCGTGCAAGAAATAAAAGGTTTGGAGGGAAATCGTACCTCCAAACCTTTTTATTTACCCCTCCCGGTCCTGTTGATATTATATAGCCATGAGGTGCATTCATCTCGTTGGTGTGAGCGGTATCGGTATGAGCGCCCTTGCAGGAATCTGCATTGATCTCGGCTATCATGTTACCGGTTCGGCTGATACCCAAAACGAGCAGACCGAGGCCCTGAAGAGAAGGGGTATGACCTTTTTTCTTGGTCATGCCGCCCCCCACGTGGGTTCTGCGGATACAGTGGTGCGGAGTGCAGCAGTTCCACTCGAAAACCCCGAGATCCAGAAAGCTCTGGAGAGCAGCATTCCTGTTCTTCTCTACTCCGAATTTCTCGGTA
>Ga0180437_10000787_pt1 | contig 57954 bp, 53 predicted proteins | sample SS_ome_4_FD_132410 | JGI IMG/M metagenome (GOLD analysis project Ga0180437, IMG submission 132410) | Hypersaline lake sediment archaeal communities from the Salton Sea, California, USA - SS_3_D_1 metaG | ecosystem: Environmental > Aquatic > Non-marine Saline and Alkaline > Hypersaline >...
ACCCTCATAAGCCGCGCAAAGCTCCAGCTAAAGGAAAAGTTAAAAAGCTTTATCGAGAGCAGATAAAATGAAGATTTTTGAAAGAAAACGCTTAAAAATATTGTCTCTATAGAAAGAAAGGAGGAGACTTATGATGAATAGAATCTGTCCGTCTGAAGAGGTGCTGAGCGCGTATCTCGCTGATGCGCTCTCTGCGGAAGAAAAAGAAAGAGTCGAACGCCACCTGGCGCGCTGCAGGATCTGCCGCCGGACTCTTTCAGAAGCTTATGATATCCTGAGTAAACCCGATTTCCGCGAAAAAATAAGGGATATTCTGAAATCCCTGGCAAAGAACCTGTGGCTTGCCTGCTCGGTTTTGTTTTTTGCGCTTTCTTTCGTCTTTTCTAAATATTTCCTGCAGCTGCTCGTCGCCTCTCTCCTTATGGGAGGAAAATGGATCATCGATTCTAAAAGTGCAAGAATGCTTATAATGATCCATGAAGCATGGAAGCACACCGACAAGGACAAAACCGACAAGATACACTCCCGTACCGATTCCGAAGAATAAGCCCCCTCTTTCATTATAGACATTTGACTCTCTTGAAAATTTTTTAAATTTTTTTGAAAGAATTTCCCGTCAAATGTTGTCTATAACTTATAAAGGGTAAAACATGCGAAAGAACGACAAAACCAAAGGAGGTGAAAGATGAATGCAAAACCTGTAATCAAAGTCGAACGGATCCATATTCTGGAAGGGGAAGGACCGACAAAGGCGTTCTGCGACCTTTTGGTCCTGGACTCCTTCCTGGTAAAGGGCCTCAGGGTCGTCCAGGGAAAGGAAGGCCTCTTCGTGAGCATGCCGAGGGAACAGGCGCGTGACGGCAAGTGGTACGATACCTTCCACCCTGTCTCCAAGGAGGTGCGTAAAGGCCTGGAGGAACTGGTTCTTGAGAGCTTCTCCACCGAAGAGAAACCTTAACGCGCAAAAAAAAGTAGCCGGGGTTAATCTCCCCGGCTACTTCCACCATTCCATTCTACCAAGCGCAATCGTTAAAGGCTGCTTAGATCCGACCTTATAGCCTCGATAACTTCGGCGCGGACGTTTTCTTTATCAAGCTTATTGATGATCTCATGGGTTATTTTTTGCTTGTTCCGGTCCCTGTCTCTCATGTTGTGGCAGAGCTCCGTCATTTTGAGAGCCAGTATCTTAAACTCATCGCGTTTTCTTAAGACAAGGTCGCTGGAATAATCCCCTTCCATGAGCGAATCGACATATCTGCCGATCCTGTAAACGGGGCCTGCTATCCTGTGTGAAAGCACAAGCCCTATCAAAATAAAAAGAGGAGTAATGAGAAGGATCCTGAATAAAAGCGTCATGTTTGCAGAACGGAAGATATAAACCAGCCTGCTTGTGGGGTACACGTTGGCCAGCTTCTCTCCCAGCGTAGTCCATGTGGTGTAATAGACGGTATAACCCGCAATAGCAGCACCTATATACAGAAAGAGTAAGATGTAAGCGATATATTTCAGCTGGAACTGGGCTGCGATCAGGTATTTTTTCCTTTTTATCTTCTGAGCGTTCATTTATCCTCCATCTTTTTATGATTTGCTGTAGTCTATGAATTTTTTCCATATGACTACTTCCCGGCTTGTTTTAAGCGCGAGGTCCTTACCCCTTCTGGAATATATTATATTTTCAACATCTTTTAACGGCATGTACCTGGTGGACTTACCTTGCACCTCTAAAATTATATCGCCTTCTTTTATCCCCGCTTTTTCCGCGGCACTTTGTGTAGATACCTTTTTGACCTCTAGCCCCTCCATCTCCGAAAAGTCCAGTTTTATCCCGACCAGAGACGTGTAGCTCTCGGGCCTGTCTTCCAGTCTGAGCATATACGAGCGCTCTATCACCAGTTTTGAATCCATGACAGTCGGGTCAAGAAGCCTGTTCATCACCTCTATCGGCTCCATATATTTGACGGGCCGGCCCCATATGACGGAGAGAACGTCGCCTTTCTTGATCCCCGCTTTTTCCGCGGGAGAATTTTTGGAGACGCTGGTGATGACGTATGACCGTCCAACGTTTTTCAAGGTGATCCCGAGACCGTCCCTAAGGTGCCTGTCCTTCTCCTGCATGTCGTAAACAAGCGCCCCTTCCCTGCCCTTTAATTGCTCGTTAAGACTTTGTATGTAGCGGAGTTTGTCGGCCCTTCCCCCGTTAACAAGGTAAGTCTGCACATAATTAAGTCCGTCTTTTGCTCTTTTATAATAGGGGTTTATCTCTAAAGCTCTTTGATAATAATAATACGCCTTCTTGTACAGCTTCCTGTCCTGGTAACGGTCCCCTATATTGGTAAGGTTCTGCTCTTCCAAGTCGAACATGATATTGGCTATGTCTTTACGCATTATCTGTTTTTCGCCGTCTACGGTGGAAAGCACTATTCTGTCCTTGTATTCCTCTACCACCACCCCCTTGATATACTCTTTGTTTTTCATGACGACGGTATCGGTGTAGGAAGCGGCAGTCAGCCCAAAATATACGACGGCTGCCGTGACACCAGGGATCAGTAGTTTTCTTAAAACGCCCATTTTATGTCCTTTGTATACAAAACACCCTTATCTCTTGCGGCGATTCAACTTCCCGCTAGAGACATATTATATCTATATTCACTATGCTATTAATTAGTTTACCTTTACTACTGTGGCAATGCAAATTGTTCAGTTAAAAAATAGGGGTAGGTAAAAACGCGGGGAGAAAGCTCACTTTTTAATAGGCAAGTTGTTCAGTCCCGGAGTGATTACATGCTTAAGGGCTTTTCTTTTTCCCCTTTATCATGAATAATTTTTCTGTAATAAAGAGAAATATCATCATAAAGGCGCAAAAATACACGAAAACGTCGCCGTATACGGTATAAAAGGATTTCCCGGCATATATATCAACCCTGTCTGTGGCAAATCCCTCGACAAAGTTTTTCTTTCCGCCCGCTTCCACGCACGAACTGACTTTACCGGTGGAGTTCACAAAACAGGAAATGCCTGTATTGGCGGCCCTGATCACGGGTGTCCTGTTTTCAACGGCCCTGAAGACTGAAGCCTGCAGATGCTGGAGGCTGGCGGCCGTGTCTCCGAACCATGCGTCGTTAGTGATGTTTATCATGAAACTCGCTCCGTCGAGCACGAATTCTCTCATAATATACGGGAATATGTCCTCAAAGCATATCAAAACGCCGAAATTGTAAAAATGCGTCTCTCTTAATCTCGTGCCGGAAGGCGAGGGCGTGGTTGTCACGGATTTTAAAGAGAAAAGTGTATACGCATCACCTCTTGCGAAGTCCCCTATGGTTTTATCTATGTATCTTCTTAAAAAAGATAGATACTTTGAAAACGGCACGTATTCGCCGAAGGGAACCAGGTGCCTCTTGTAATAAACATTGCTGAGATTGCCTTTTTCATCAAAAAGCATGGCGGCATTATAATTATTATCACCTTCCCTGTAAGCAAACCCGGCAAGTATCGGTATCCCCTCTCTTGAAGCAAGGCTGCTCACTTCCTCGGCGCTTCTTTCTTTGCCTTCGACCAGATACGGATAAGACGTCTCGGGCCAGACAATAAGCGCGGGGGCGGTTTTAGCCGCTTCTTCCGTAAGGCGCGTGTATTTTTTTATGATATCTTCGGCGAACTTGGTGTCCCACTTCTCATTTTGGGGGATATTGCCCTGAACAACGCTTAAACGGGGGCTTCCCCAGATGCGGTAGTTATCGAACCGGTAGATGCTGTAACTGGTCGCCGCAATTATCAAAAAGAGGGCTATCATCATATATGCTGTTTTTTTCCTGGAACGTATAAACGCGGAAAAGACCGCCACATTAAAGGTAGCTATCAGAAAAGAGACGCCGTACGCGCCTGTTATATCCGCGATCTGAATAAGATTGATGACCCGGTACTGCGAGTACCCGAGAAGCCCCCAGGGAAAACCCGAAAAAATGTTGCTTCGGACATACTCAAACGCCACCCAGGCAAAAGGAAGTATAAAGAGGTCCAAACCGTATTTCATAACCAGACCCGCAACGATACCGAAAAGACCGTAAAGAGCGGAAAGCACTATAACAAGTATTATAAGTCCCGGCACGCTTACATTCGCCAGCCAGTATAAAAGCAAAGAGAAAAATATAACTCCCGTTAAGCATGAGTACAAAAAGGCCCTTTTAAGGGTGCATCCCTTTATAGCCAGAAGAAGCGGTACGAGACACACCCAGGCAAGAGGCGCAAACTCAAACGGCGGAAAGGCCAGAAAAGTCAAAACTCCCGATAAAGAGGCTAGAAATATATTTCGTAGAACCGTTTTCATCCTTTCTTCTCCCTATGCTTTATTTGCCGCAGCACTTCTTGTATTTTTTCCCGCTTCCGCACGGGCACGGGTCGTTACGCCCCACTTTCGCACCGCTTCTTTTGTAAGTCGCCTTCTCCCCGGAGACCTCCGGAGCGAATGCCCCGGGCGCTTCACCAGATGCGTCGTATACCTCATCCTGGCCGGCCGACGAAGTGCCTATCGCTGAATACCCCCTGTGCTGGAAGGTTTCCTTTTCGGGCTGGAAGACTTTTTTCTTGTATTCTTCTTCCATGGCGGAGATCTTCATGATGCGTTCAGCCGTCTCTTCATCTATTTTTATCATCAGCTCCGTAAACATACGGAACGCCTCGTGCTGGAACTCGACGAGAGGGTCCTTCTGGGCATACGCCCGCCAGGAAATGCCTTCCCTTAAATCATCTATTTCCCTCAGGTATTCTTTCCAGTTGGAGTCTATGACCGCAAGCATGACCATCTTCTCAAGCTCGTGCATCCTCTCCTCGCCCAGGAACTTCTCCCTGGCGGAATACCCTTTCTCTGCTATAGCCAGTATGTGTTCCCTGATCTGGGGCGCATCTTCACCTTCGATGTCCTCTGCTTTAACGCCTATTGCATACTGGTACATGACGCTTTTCACCAGGGCCTGCGCGTCCGGGTCGACTTCCCATTTGCCTAAAAGGCTTTCCAGTCCGACTGAAAGCGCCTCAAGAAATTCCCCTTTCAGATTTTTTTCGGTGAGTATCATCCGCCGGCGCCTGTAAACGACTTCCCTCTGCTGGTTCATGATGTTGTCATACTTGAGCAGGTGCTTTCTTATCTCGAAGTTCTGGCTTTCCACCCTGTGCTGCGCGGTCCTGACGGCACGCGTTACCAGCGGGTTTTCAATAACCTCTCCTTCTTCCATGCCCAACCGGTCCATGATGGATTTTATCCTGTCAGATCCGAAGATCCTCATGAGGTCATCTTCAAGCGAAAGATAAAATCTGCTGGAGCCCGGGTCGCCCTGCCTGCCGGATCGGCCCCTCAGCTGGTCGTCTATTCTTCTGGCCTCATGTCTCTCAGTTCCGATCACGTGAAGGCCGCTTGCTTCTATCACTTTTTTCTGGTCCTCAGGGAACGTCCTCTTATACTCGGCAAGAAATCTCTCAAGCGCCTTTTCCTTCTCAAGAGGATCATCTATATCGAGTTTGCTCACGGCATCATCCGCCAGGTATTCGGGATTACCTCCCAGTATTATGTCGGTGCCGCGTCCCGCCATGTTAGTGGCTATCGTGACGGAGCCGAAGCGCCCCGCCTGGGCCACGATATGCGCTTCCCTTTCATGATATTTCGCGTTTAAAACGTTGTGCCTGATCCCGCGCGTATTCAAAAGGCGGCTCAAGTGCTCCGACTTCTCGATAGAGACCGTGCCCACGAGCTGCGGTCTTCCCTTTTCGTGCCAGTGGGCGATCTCATCTATGACCGCCTTGAATTTTTCTTCCTCTGTCTTGTATATCCTGTCCGGCATACTTTTTCGCTGCAAGGGTCGGTTCGTCGGCACCTGCACCACAGACAAGAGGTATATGTTCTCGAATTCCGCTTCTTCCGTCTTCGCGGTACCCGTCATTCCGGAAAGCTTGTCATACATCCGGAAATAATTCTGCAGGGTAATCGTGGCAAGCGTCTGGCTCTCTCTCTGGACTTCCACACGTTCCTTCGCCTCGATCGCTTCATGTATACCGTCCGAGAAACGTCTGCCGGGCATCATCCTGCCGGTAAAGCTGTCGACTATGACTATTTTGTTGTCTTTGACTACGTAATCGACGTCCTTCTGAAAAAGTATGTACGCTTTAAGAAGCTGCTTGATGCTTTCTACCGATCTCTGCTGGTCCGTGTAAGAAGCCACCAGTTCCGTCTGGCGCGCCACTTTTTCTTCTTCAGGTATATCCTCATCGACCAGTTCCGCCAGGCGTGCCTCGATATCCTCAAGCATAAACTCTATACCGAACCTTTCGGTCATCATCTTCTGGCCCCTGGCGCTGAAGGTGGCCTCTCTGGTCTTTTCGTCAAAAACATAAAAAAGATCTTCAAGAAGATTATCGCGTTCCTTCTCCATGACTTTGCTGTCAAGCTGGGCCTGAGCTCTGTCCAATAAACTCTTTGCGCCTTTATCCTTGAGTATGATATCCAGGAACTCCCTGTTCTTGGGATCCGCCTTATGTATGAGGTAAAGGAGCTCTCCCGCTTCGTCCTTCTTCTGGTCGCGCAGGCTGGTTCTAAACTTTGCTATATATTCGGAGATCAGCTTCCTCTGCGCGTTTACGATCTCAGCAACAATCGGCCGCATCTGGTTATAAGCTTCATTCGTCTCATCCACAGGACCGGATATGATGAGGGGAGTCCTCGCTTCGTCGATCAAGATGCTGTCAACCTCATCGACGATGGCAAAAGAAGGGGGGCCTTGCACCACATCGTCCTTATCCGCGACCATGTTGTCCCTCAAGTAATCAAACCCGAACTCATTGTTGGTCCCGTAAACAATATCGCATGCGTAAGCTTTTTTTCTCTCTTCGTTTCTCATATCGTTCTGGATAACCCCTACCGACAGCCCCAGGAACTTGTAGATCGGCCCCATCCACTGGCAGTCCCTTTTCGCCAGATAATCATTTACCGTAACAATGTGGACGCTTTCCCCGGCTAGCGCGTTAAGTGAAGCCGCCAATGTCGCAACAAGCGTTTTACCTTCACCCGTCGCCATCTCAGCGATCTTGCCCTGGTGAAGCACGATCCCTCCCATAAGCTGCACATTAAAATGCCTGAGGCCTATCGTCCGCCTCGACGCTTCTCTGACAAGAGCGAAGACTTCCGGTATTTTTCCGTCAAGCGCGCGGTTCTTTACTTCTTTCAGGCGTTTCTTGTGCTTGCTGCGTTCCGTATCCGAAGTCGATGTCGCTATCGCCTCACGCACTTTGTCGACTTCTTCCCTGTTTTCTTCGCGGCCTAGCCTGAGTTCCTCCCTGAGGCGTGCCGCTCTCTGCCGGATCTCGTCGTCCCCGAGTGAAGAGACCTCCTCCTCCATAGCGTTTATCGCCTGGACTGCGGGTTCCAGTTTTTTAAGTTCCCGTTCGTTCTGCGTGCCGAAAAATCTTCTGAATAAACCAAACATCCTGTCTTTCCCTTTATCTGGCGGTACTACTTTAGTGCCGCCCTTTTTAGATATGCCTCTATAAAACTGTCCAGATTGCCATCCAGCACTTTTTCGGCGCTGGAAGTCTCCTCGCCCGTACGGTGATCCTTGACCATCTTGTAGGGATGCAGCACATAGGACCTTATTTGACTGCCCCACTCGATTTTCTTTTTGTCTCCGTGGGTGCGCATCATCTCCTCTTCCTTCTTGCGTCTTTCCATCTCGTAGAGACGCGCTCTTAAGAGCTTCATGGCTGTCGCCTTGTTTTTGTGCTGTGACCGCTCCTTCTGGCACTGGACGACCGTGCCTGTCGGCAGGTGCGTTATACGGACAGCCGAATCAGTCACGTTGACATGCTGGCCGCCGGCACCGGAAGAGCGATACGTATCGATCCTCAGATCACTGTCACTGATGTCTATTTTTATGCTCTTATCAATATCAGGGATAACGTCAACTGATGCAAACGAGGTATGCCGTCTTTTATTGGAATCAAAAGGCGATATGCGGACCAATCGGTGGACCCCTGTCTCTGCTTTAAGGTACCCGTAAGCAAAATCGCCCTTTACCATGAAAGTCACGCTTTTTATGCCGGCTTCTTCACCGGGAAGCTGGTCCAGCATATCGACCGAACAGCCGTGCCCCTCCGCCCACCTCAAGTACATCCTCAGAAGCATCGATGTCCAGTCGCAGGATTCCGTCCCGCCCGCTCCCGCGTTTATACTCACTATGGCGCTGCACCCGTCGGCTTCACCGCTTAAAAGGCACTTAAACTCGAGTCTTGCGGTCGCATCGGTGATCTGGCGGACCTCTTCCATGAGGCTGTCAATGGACGCAACGTCATCATCTTCTACTATACCAGCAAGTTCTTTGATCGAATCATGACGCTCTTTTGTCTCGTTGTAAGGGGCAACTACGGATCTTAACGCCTTAAGCTCCTGTGAAAAGGCGTCAGTCTTCTCCTGGTTTTTCCATGTCGCCGGGTCGTTGAGCTTCTCTTCAAGCTCCTTTATCCTCTTTTCTTTTTTAGCCAGGTCAAAGATACCCCCTGAGTTCCTCGAACTTCTCATCCATTATCTTTATAGATTCACGCAATTCTTTTATCATTTATGCTCCCTCCACTAGCGGGCATTATAGCAATATAGCGCCTTTGTGTAAACCCATAAGAGACCTTGGGTTTTAGAGCGCGCTCCTTCTCTTCTTCATCTCTTCGCGCGGAAATATTCCACTATTCGCCCGGCGGTCTTTTTATCTATCCCGGCTTTTTGCAGTTTTTCCAGGGAAGCGTCTCGTATGCTTTTAATACTGCCGAATCTCTCAAGTAGTATCTTCTCTCTCTTAGGGCCAACCCCTTCGATCCGGCTAAGTTCCGCGCTCAGGCTATCCCTCTCTCTCAATCTTCGATGATAAGTTATAGCAAAACGGTGCGCCTCATCCCTTATACGCTGGATAAGCAGAAGAAGCCGTGAGCCCGGCGATAGTCTTATAGGGCTTCTTCGCTTCTCCGTATAAAAATGATTATGCTCCTTGGCTATACTGGCTACCGGCAGATCATCCAAGCCAAGGCGGCTGAGTTCATCCCGTGCCGCGGAAAGATGTCCCTTCCCGCCGTCTATCAAGACAAGATCCGGCATGCCCTTACCCTCGGTAAGAAGCCGGGAATATCTTCTTTTTATCACTTCACGTATCATCGAATAATCATCTATGCCGGTGACGCTTCTCACCCGGAAACGTCTATACTCGGCTTTACGGGGCGAGCCGGCCACGAACCGTACCATGGAACCGACAGCCTGCCTTCCGCTTATATTAGATATATCAAAACATTCTATCGCAAGAGGAAGAGCTGAAAGTGCCAAAGCGTTCTGAAGCTCATCAAGCTCGCCGTATATGGGGTGTTGCGACCGGTCATGCAGCTGCTGGACAGCCGTAAGCGCCTCGATACGTTTTTTGACCGCCAGGGCCTTCTCGAACTCTCTTTTCCCCGAGAGAAGGTTCATCTGGCGCTTTAAGTCATCTATAAGATCGTCCTTGCGGCCTTCAAGGAATTTTTCGAGTTGCGCAACTATCTCATCATATTCCTCCTTGGTTATCTTTCCCACGCAGGGGCCCAGGCACTGCCCTATATGATACTCAAGACAGACCGCTTTTTTAAGGCGCCGGCAGCTCCTCAAGGGAAAGACTTTTTTCATGAAGGAAAGCGCCTCCTTCAAAAGCTTAACGTTGACATACGGCCCGTAATAAACGGAGGCGTCGCCCGCTCTTTTGCGCGTTATGAAAAGCCTGGGGTATTCCTCCGACTTTGTAAGTTTTAAAAAAGGGTATGACTTGTCATCTTTCAGTTCAATGTTAAATTTCGGGGCATGGTCTTTTATGAGACCGGCTTCGTATATAAGCGCCTCGGCTTCCGAGGAAGCCCTTATGAACTGGATGTCCCGGACCGCACTTACCAAAAGTTCCATACGCCTGTCCCTGGCGCGCCCCCTCTGGAAGTAAGAAGCGACCCTTTTCTTGAGGCGCCTCGCCTTACCCACGTATATGATGCGTCCTTTCGAATCAAGGAACTTGTACACCCCGGGCAAATCGGGAAGCTTTTTTATCTGTTCTCTGAGCCTGCTGACGCTGTTCATAGTCCCTTAATCTTTTCCGTAACTAACACTTTTAATCTTCTTACGCTCTCAACCCTGAATATATAGGCAGCCGCTAAATAAACCATACCGCTTACAATGATAACGATTACGAGTCTTGAGAACACCAGAAAGCTTGAACGGCCCTCTCCCGCCAAGAGCATGCGCCCGGAGAAGAAAGTAAAGATCCCCATCACACAGGATGCTGTCAGGATGCGTCCGAAAGAGGAAAATATCCTTCCCGTACCGATATCGCCTATGCGTTTTTTTAGTATCACGTAAAGCATCACAAAATTGGTCATAGCGGCTATTGAAGTGGCCAGAGCCAATCCGCCCACTTTAAGGGGGAACATGAGTATCAGGTTAAGCACAAGGTTTACTGCCAGCGAAATGGAAGCGGTCCGGACGGGCGTGCGCGTATCACCCATCGAATAATATGTGCTGACCAGTATCTTTATGCCGGCATACGCGAAAAGCCCGAACGAATAGAAAAACAGAGCACTGACCGTTATCGAGGTGGAATACGCGGTGAATTCGCCCCTCTGGAAAAGTGTCCTTACAATAGGCTGCGCCAGGATCATAAGACCCACCGCGGCTGGTATCATGACCGCAAAGATCGTCCTGAGCGAAAAAGCGACGGTGTTTTTCAGCGCCTTCATATCCTTTGAAGCGACTTCCTTGCTCATCTTAGGAAGCGCCGCAGTAGCAAGCGAGATACCAAAGATCGCCAGAGGCAGCTGAACCAGCCTGTTGGAATAGTAAAGCGCCGCGACACCACCCGAGCCGACTATCCAGGCCAGCGACGCCAGTACCGTATCAATAAGGACACTTAGCTGATAAACCGCGGTACCCAGTGCCCTGGGGAAAAGAAGCTGACCTATTCTCCTGGCTATGGGATGCACCAGACGAAAGTCTTTTTTAAACCTGAACCCTCTTGAGCGAAGCGGCGGGATCTGCAGAAGCACCTCAAATACCCCGCCCAGTATAACCCCGATCACCAGACCCTGTATGCCTATAACGGGACAGAGAACTAATAGCGCCAGTATCATCGTCGTGTTAAGAACCACCGGCGCAAGCGCGGGAGTGGTAAAATAATGCAACGAGTTAAGAACCCCTTTACTGTATGCCACCATACCCAAAAGAAGAATATAGGGAAATACTATACGGGTGAGAAGCACTGTCGTCGCGAACTTCTCAGGGGACCGTAAAAACCCCGGCGCTATTACCCTGACCAGTAGCGGCGCAAAAACGACACCCGCTACCGACAATACCACCAGTACAGTCAGCATCAAGTTCAGTATTATCCGGGCTGCCTCCCAGTACTCTTCTTCCGTACGCGTATGCCTGTATTCGGTAAGTATCGGCACGATAGCCGCGTTAGTAGCCCCCTCGCCGACCATGTCCCTCAGCATGTTCGGAAGACGGAACGCCACAACAAAGGCCTGGGCGAATATACCGGTACCGAACCTGCTGGCGATAAGAATATCCCTCAAAAAACCCAGAAGACGGCTTGCGGTGGTCGCCGATCCTATTATTCCCGTTGATTTTATAAGTTTACGATTAGTCATAGTCAATGGTCTTTCTCATAATAACTGTGATTATCATAATAACACAAGTTCCCTTATATGTCATTTATGTTAAACTCAAGATGCCCAGATCAGCCGGAAGTACGCATAAAAAGCCGTTGACAAAAGAGGGGTGCTATGCTAAATTAAACATCCAAATCTATTGGCTAGACTACTTAAGGCAGTCTTGTGTATTTAAAAATAGTGGAGATATGAAATGGCGAATAAAAAAGCAGCGATTAAAAGCCTGAGAAAAGACAAGAAAAAACATGCTCATAATAAGGCGGTTTTATCCGAAGTCCGTACTCTTGCAAGAAGAGCACGTACCCTGATAGAGGCGAAGAACCGTGAAGAAGCGGATTCCGCACTTAAAGCCCTGGAATCTAAACTGGATAAAGCCTCTAAAAGTAACGTGATAAAAAAGAACAACGCTTCAAGGCGTATCTCTAGACTGCGCCGGGAATGGGCAGCTATCGGCAGCAAGGCGTAGATCTTACAATAAACTGAAAATTAAAAAAGCGCAAGGCAAAAAGGCCCTGCGTTTTTTTATGATATTATGCCGCCTGCAGGAACGCCTGCAGCTCTCTGTGGTATTCGAGAAGGTTCTGAACCGGCATGCGTGTTATGGGCGGCAGAGCAAGTGTGATAGCCAGGTTCATCCTTACCGCGGAATCCGGGTGGATCATGTTATCAAGAGTCTCTTCCGTTAATATTATGCTGTCTGCGAAGAACACCCCGTAAAGCTGCTGGAGCTTGGTGATTATGTTTTTCCTTACCCTTGGAAGTTCCGCCTCTTCCATCCTTTCGGTGTCCCTGGCCTGTGCCATAACCATTGAAACCTGCGCCAGTGCTATGGCCAAAGCCGCTTCAAAATTCCTGAACGCAACCCCTTTATCCTCAATGGAACTCATCTCTTCCAAAGCAACCGGGTACTGATTGGGCTGTAAAGTTATCTCTTTCTCCCGCGCCCACTCAAGCGACTCTTTTAACATAATGGGCACTTCGATCTGGTTCGCTTTTTTCTCGGCGTTTATCCGTTCTTTAAACAGCTGGTCGACATCATCGGCATTTATGTTTTTGAGGTATGCTTTCTCTTTTAGCTTTTCTTTTAAAATAGCCAGAGCTTCCGTTTCACCCGCGGCATTTTCGATCTGACTTTTCAATTCACTGGGCACCTCATCCTTACCCTTTAAAAATGCCGGCGCCTCAAACCTGAAACTCACGTTTTGAAGCTCCCGGCATGACAGGATCAAAAATGCCCATGTTTCCATGTTAGCTTCGAGATCCTCTTTAGGTATCAGTGAAAGGTCCACCGTTATCTCCACGGGAAGTATTCTTTCATGCGCCTTTGCCTCTTCCATTAGTTTCATTATGACACTAGTCACTCTGGCCAGGACCTGCTGGCTTAAACTGTGACTTCTCTTTATTATCTTTTCCGGCACTTCCCGAGAGGCATCACTTGTCTCGGGCAATAACCCTTCAAGCAAAAGATCTTCATCTTCGGCCCCGGCTGAGTCCTCAAGTTCTTCCCTTTCCGCCGGGATCCGGTATACCGTAAAGAACCGTCTTACCCCCTCGGTACAATCTTCATGATCAAAAACACAACTCACACTGCTAATCGAAATCTCGGACCCCGGATTCATCGTTTTTATTCTCTCCGCTTGAGCTAAGACTTTCTTTGCCTCTTCCCCGAACTTTCCGGGATCGGTATAATATTCGTCATCAACGGTCTTTTCATACAATATCTCCGCTATACCCGGCAAAACGACTTTGATCCTGAATCTTTTAAATCTATTGCCTCTTTGCTCCAGATCATACGTCTCAATAACGACTTCTGCCTCGGGATGTTCCTTGAGGGCTTCCCTGATTTCCGGCATGTGCTCCTTTGCCCTCTCAATAATATCCGTGCGGATCTTTTCATCGGAAAGATCGGCGCCAGCCGGCGGCCTCTTGCTGTAATCTGTGGGATACAAATCTCCGCCGTAAGTTTCAAAAACATCGGCTGCAACCAAAGCTCCGATACCGGCGTTTATCAGACGGCGTACGGCTTTCTGTATTTGACTGTTAACAAGCACCGCCGCTCTTTCTCTTCCAAGCTCTCTCCATATATCCGTTTTCTTTATGCATTCATGGACTATGTGCTTTTTATAATTTGCACGTCTCACGCTCTGAGTCTCTTCTTCTTTATACCCCGCCTCATCGGCTTGTTTCCGCGCTTCATACTCTTCAACAGCAGCTTCGATATTTAATCTGAGAAGTATCCTGAACTCTTCCTTTTTGTCTTTAGAGGAATTTTCTCTCCGGAGCATTTCTTCGACCTCTCTTTTGACTTCCTGATAGAAAACGGCGGGGTCTGTTCCCAAAGAGTTAAAGGCAGTTTCGGGCTTCCACTCTTCAAATATATCGATTTCATCGGTCTTGAATAAAACTCCCGTATGACCGTCCAGGACAACGGTCGAGCCTTCCTCAAGAGTGCTCTCCTTTATACCTGAAAACGTCTCATAAATGATTTTAAGACCATCCTCTGTAACTCTGGCATCTACTCCTATTAAAGCCGGAATGCCCGCTCCCCTCGCCTGGACGACTTCGTGGGTGGTTTCATTGCCGTAATTCGTCACAATACCGACCCTCTCTTTATTCTCCAGCATAAAAGTCGTTATGTCTCCCCTCGCCTCCTCTTCCGCCAGGAGTATCACATTGTCACCCTCATCGATAAACTTCCTGGCAGCTTCAAGACTTAAAGCAACTTTACCTTTAATAGCCCCGGCTAAATGCTCCGTCGCCTTCGTCAGTGGTTCTGCCTTTACATTGTCTTTTACTTTTAAAAACTTCCGGTTTTTCTCCGCTAAAGCGTATAATCTTGAAATATATTCGGCATGGTTTATGATCTTTTCTTTACGGTAATACTCGAGCACTTTATATTCCGCTTCCGGAGAAAGTCTGGCCGGACGCATCTGGACCAGGTAAAGTTTTCCGTCCTCTACCGAAAGTTCAAGTTCAAAAGCGATCTTGTACAACTTGTCCAGTATCCGCACTGCCCTGTAAAGTTCGTCACTTACGGTTTGAAACTGGCTTTGTATTTTATATTTGTCTTCACCCTTTGATATGCCCCACACCAGATCAGAGATAAGTCCTCTTCTTATCCATTTCCCGCTCAATCCTTCATACCCCGAGTCGGGATTTTTTGTGAAAAAAACAGCGCTGAAAGAGTTGTCGTTCGCGTTACCGAAAACCATATCCTGCAAAAGAATCGACATGCCCGCGTCCTCGGGCACGTTATTCGCTTTACGCGCCTCTTTTACCTTGTCACTTTTCCACAAAACGCCGAGATGCTTTAAAGCGGCAAAGAGCTGCTCGTTCGGATCTGGCGGGATCGCTAAACCTTTTCTCTCAAGATTCTCTTTATAAGCGGCGGAAATAGCATTCAGCTCTTCGACAGCCGCTTCCCTCAGGTGTTTCTCTCCCAGGATTCTTTTGCGGATATCTAATATTTCTCTTTCGTCGATATTAAATACAGTCTGAGCATAAGTGCGCAGAAAAAGCTCCTCTATCTCCGAGGCAAATTCTTCACCATACGCATTTTTGTACCAGTCTAATACTTCGTCCGTCAGACCGACATAAACCGTATCGAGCTCCCCCGGCATGGAGAACTCGGGGCTGCTTCTAACCGCTAACAAGAGAGGCTTGTCAGCTTTTCCGAAACTCTTGCCCGTAGCCTGCTCAAGACGAGGAATGGCCTCTTCCAGAAGTTTCGCTTTCATGCCGCTGGATACCCCCTCATCCGATATCTCGTTTTGAACATGAGCGGAAGATATAACAGCAAGCGACGGAAACGGAAGACCCGCTCTTACCATGTCGATAAACCCTTTACCCTTCCGGCCAAGCTGGCGCGGGAGAACCCCCTCTTCTGACCAATCTGCTTCCGCATCCAAAAAAGTATCTATTATCTGGCCGGATACATTTGTTGTTTTATACCGGAGCGGACCTGTGCCTGTGTGGATAGTTGCATATTCTTCCGCGCGCGGATCGACTGTTAAAAGATCCCGCAGGCTCAACTTCCCGGACCTAGCGGCAGTTCCTTCCGCCGGAAAGACTTCTTCGACAAAGCCTGATACCTCTTCAATAGCCACGCGCGAGCCATCTTCCTGGATACGGGAAATATTATTTGAAAGATCTGAAATATCCTCGGGCGTAAAAGTGATCCTGAATCTTTTTCCCTTATCCTCCCCGTGAAAGAGCTCCACCTCTATTATCAAAGAGTCTGCTAGATGCACCGGGTTCGAGACGACATTTAAGATGCGCATATTTCCCTTAAACGGATTATAATTGGCGGCGAGATTGCTATACCATTTGTCGAGTTCGCTGTTTATATCCTGAAACGGCCGGGTAATATCCTTCAAAGTGATCGCAAGAACCGCGGCAGTCTCGACTCTTAGTTGAGTTTCATACTCAAGCCCGATTATATTTAAAACAGGTTTAAAAATGGACTGGACCTGTAGGGTATCTTTTATCCCATAAGGAAGCGCCAATGCGACATTATTTATGAAAAAGAGACACACTATCCCGACTATAAGAATATTAAATCCTGTCTTTTTTCGAAAATTGATGATTTTCATATTAATACACTTCCCTAGCCGTGATTTTTCTGGCTTCTGCGCATAATTTGTATAAACAGTATAACAGAAAAATATTGTTAGTTCAATATAAAGTTAGATAAGTTTTGTATTCTTAACTTAGTATAAGTGTATTTAAAATAAAGACTTACAAATGAAAAACTGGATTTGGTTATTAAATTGCTTTTTTACAGTTTTCTCCGCACACATAAAGACTTCCATACTGTCGCCTCTTGCGATTAAATCGATGTTAACTGTCTTTTCTTTTTGGACAAATTATAATTTTTATTGACAAATTGTCCAGTATAGTGCGAGCTTGCCTTTGTGACAAATTGCCAAATTTGTTGCAAAGACATGCCTTCTTAATGTTTGACCTTTAGGATTCGTTACCCATTGTTGGAACAAAACACTAAACCTCAAATGTTGATTTCCATGCATATTTTGTTCAAAAAAGCTACCTGATATAGTATACTTGTGAAAGTATGGACACTAAAAACGTCTATGTTATTACAGGTCCGAACGGATCGGGTAAGACGACTTTCGCAAAAAAGTTTTTGCCTGATTATGTAAAATGTCCTAATTTTGTAAATGCGGATCTTATAGCACAGGGACTGTTGTTATTGCTCAGTAATTAGGTAACTCTTTTGGTATAATAAAACTAATCCAAAGGAGGACCTGATGTACTACTCTAAACAGGTTATTGTTAAGCGTTGGACACCCATTCTGCAAGAGTATGAAAAAACTAAAAATAAAGTAAAACCTCGCTCTTTTAAATTTGTAAAAGATCTTTGTATTGCTCATCAAATAAGTCAAAAAGAGCTTCATAGATATTACCGCAAATGGATCGAAGGCAATAAATCCGAAGAAGCTCTTTTGCCTAAAAAACGCGGTGTTCGCCCAGGTTCCAGAAGGACTCCTAAAGAGATAGAACGCAACATAGTTAAAGCTTATAGGAGATTCGGCTCTAACAGATACGAACTGGTTCTTTTATTTAAGCCACATTACCTGGATAAGACACCTTCTCCGGCTACGATGGACCGTATTAAAGCGCGCTATCCTCTCAATGAGTCGCAGAAGAAGATCATTAAACGTTACGAGAAGCAAGCTCCCGGAGAGCTCGCACATATCGACCTCACAGAGCTTACCAAGGATATTAAATGTCATTTTAAAGTAAATAAGCTCTATTGTGCATCTCTCTGTGATGACTGTACAAGATTGACCTATTCTGAAATATTGCCGAACAAAAAAGCATCGACTGTTACTTACTTCTTTGCACGCTCTTTATCCTGGTTCAAGCAGATATACAATTTTGAATATGAACAGATCTTATCCGATAATGGTCCTGAATTTAAAGGTTCGTTAAAAAAGGAACACCCCTTCGAAACGATGTGCAAAGAATTAGGTATAGAACATATCTATACTAAACCGTACAGACCGCAAACAAACGGTAAGATAGAAGCGTTTAATAGAATCCTAAAAAGAGAATTCTTTTACCCTAATACGTTTGAATCTGAGAAAGATCTTATGCAAAATCTCGGAAACTTTTTATTTGAATATAACCACCTCAGAAGGCATGGAGGCTTGAATTATATATCACCTTTTGATAAACTCCAAAATGTTACCGAATTATTGAGCTAGTACAGCTGTCCCCCTTCTCGCCTCAACTTGTCGCTATTAAAGCTGGGAAACTTGTTTTGGAACAGATTCACGAGTTTGCAAATAAAAATGTGGACTTTGCTTTCGAAACAACATTATCCGGCAAATCACACGCACCTTTTCTTAGAAAACTAAAAAATAATGGTTATATAATACATCTTTTTTCCCTTTGGATTCCTAATACGGACATAGCTTTGGCTCGCATAAAGGAAAGAGTAATCGACGGTGGACATAACGTCCCGGTAAAGGACGTTAAAAGGCACTTTTCTCGCGGGTTCTATAATTTTTTCAAACTATACAGGCCAATACTGGATTCCTGGATGCTTTTCAATAATTCTGGCGCAACACCCACTATTATCGCTGAAGAAAAAAAAGGTGAGCTCACGGTTATCGATAAAAATTTGTTCAAAGAAATTCTAAAAAAAGCTGGAGTAAAACTATGAAAACTTATAAATCTTTACACGACAAAGCAAAAGCGGCAATCAAGGAAGCAATACGAGAAGTTATAAAACACCATAAACAAACAGGCCGCCCTCTCGCGATATGGCGAAACGGAAAAGTAGCTTGGGTTTCGGCAAACCAGCTGTCCCGCAAATCTGAATAGGCTTTGACTAAAAAGGTGTTTTCCGCCTGTTTTCGTTCGTAGTGAAGTTCCATGGGCTAACGCCCATGGCATCCACAGTTTCAGTCTTTCCGTCAAGCGGAATCCTGCACCGAAGGCCATTCATTCTTCTTCGCTAAAGCTTCGAAGAAATAGTTCCCGCGAAACCTTGGTGAAGCAGAACATCCACGTCCTTACGGGCGTGGCCTTCTGGTGTATGGGTAAAATTTGTTTATTATTTTATATCGTGATACCGCGTTTCTTTGTCTTTAATAGCTCCTTCATGAACATATCAGCTATACGCGCACTGATCATGTCATAGCTTTCTTTTTCCGTCATTGTCGAACTTGTTATGGTGGCTATGACTTTCTGCTGCCATAATCTCCTGTTTCGCTTGGTCTCGTTTACTGTAATAAGTGCATCCATCCTGGCATAGTTCTCCTGTATAACGGCATCCGCAACCGCCCCGTACAAGGAGGGAATATCTATGGGGTCGTGATCCGTCCAAAAGAATCCTTCTACATCCACTGTCACGATTATATCCGCACCGCGTTTATCTTTGACGATGTCAAAATTATACTTAGTCCTGGATAAAAACGCTTTTTCAATATTCCCCTTAAGATCTTTCACGTCTATCTTGCTGTCTCCCGACGAATTAATAATGCCGTCGATATATACCTTTATCACGTCTTTGTATTTAAAATATTCCGCCGGAGTTTTCCTGAGAGCGTCTGCCGGATCAGCCGCCAGTAGAGACATGCCTAAAAAAATAACAAAGATTAGACTTATGGTTCTTTTCATGGATCCCCCTTATTTGCCTTTTTATCTTCACAATGTAAACGTCTTCTAGACAAATATACTTCATCCGGGCAAAAAAACAAATTTTATTTTCGCCGTATCAAACTATACACCTTCAAGCACTTCGCTTCTTACTCTATGATCTTCGCAGGTTATATTCCGGTATTCCCTGTCCATCATCTCATGGACGCACTCAGCTAGTTCCTTCCGGCTTCTACCTTCCGGATAAACAGCCGGCAGGAAATAAACGTCAGCTTCTATCTTTTTCATACCCAGTACCTGCCATACATGCGGCATAAGAGTCATATCCCCGTACCAGCATACAGTAGGCTCCCCTTCAACCTCACGGTAACAGGTAAGTATCGGAACCACCGGCAGGTCGCCGAAAACAGCAGCTTCAAAAGAAGTGGATTTAAACGTAAGGATGCCGCCCTTACCATCGGTGCTCGTCCCCTCGGGATAGACCAAGAGATACATGCCGCGTTTCATTGTCTTGGCAAAGTCCCTCAGGGCTTTTCGGGCAACCGGTTTGGACGTTCTGTCAACCCATACCGGATGGGTCAAGGCAATGATCTGGCCTATAAAAGGCCATTTGGCTATAACCGTCGTCGAAGTAAACCTGAGCGGAAAGATCGAGCCGTGAACGAGTATGTCGATATACCCGAGGTGGTTTGACACTACGAGTCCCGATGAAATAGACGGGATCTCGCCGTGAAGGTGCAGGCGAAGACCGATTATCTTGACACTTCCACGCATCCATAGCATCTGGAGAGCGACTATTTTCCTCCTGCCGCGCCATCCCGTAAAATGGTGAGGTATGGATAAAATGATGACCACCCCCAGCCATATGAAAAGCGCAATTATTTTATACACGCGGCGAAACAAAACCATTTTATTTTTATTCTTTCCTGTAATTAAAATGCTTCACATACCGCTCAGGCACCTTGTTTACATCAAGCATTATAAAAAAATCTATCGTCCCGAACTCCTTATCAAGAGCGGGCTCGCCGCAGACATTTGCACCCAGCCTGAGGTACCCCTTGAGTAACGGAGGTGTGTTCTTTTTCAGAAAACCCCCATTAGACAGTATCTTTTTTATTTCGCGCTCGGGGGGGCGTTTCAGGATAAACCCCGGACGGGGCGTAACGGTAAAATCTGAACAGCCGGGATATTCCCTGGAGATATATTCATATAAGGCCCATCCCACTTTCGGATCCATATTTTCAAGGCTTACACACCCCAGCATAAAAGTAAGTTTAGCCCTCATGAGAAGCTCTGAGATCGCCCCCCAGAGAAGGCTGACCGCGGCTCCCGTACGGAACTGCCTGGAGACACAGGTGCGCCCGAGTTCAAGGCATTTATCCGCGATCCTGTATAACCCTTTAATATAATATTCCCGTGAGGAATAAAACCCCTTTGCCGAATTGGCAATGCATCCGAGATGTGCCCTGTATGTCCCTATTATCTCTCTTGTCTTTTTTGTGATAACGAGTAAATGAAGACAGTCTTCGTCGTACTCGTCAAAATCGATGCCGTACTTATCCGACCATTCAAGGCCCCTGCCCTGCTCAAGGTTAAAAACCTCATAGCGGAGGCGCTGGGCTTCTTCGACTTCTTCGTGATTTTCAGCGAGCTTGACTATAAAGTTCTCACTCTCTACCAGAACAGGTGGACTGATTATGTGTTTCGGGAATTTATGCATTATATCCCTGCCTTGATTTACTTAAAAACCTTTTACAAGTAGATACGTGCCCGCAGCGCCAAGCATTAAGGCAAGACCGCATCTCAGTCTATTCACAAACTTTTCAGCCCTCTTATGGAGCATCCAGAAAAGGACACCCACAGTGCTGAAGACACAAAACGATCCGGTCATTATCCCGCCTGCAAAGATCAGCCTGTGGTCTTTGAAGGCCAGGAACTTTACTGAGAATAACGCCGTTATTAATAAAAACGTCGCGACGCTGCCGGGATGGAGAAGTGACGTGAAAAATACGACGATCGGCCCTGTCTTCCTGCCGACCGCTAGATCCGGAAGAGCCGCCACTTTCCAGAGAAAGACCCCCAGCATTATAATGACCACTCCGCTAATCGTGAAAAAGAGCTTTTCGTACTCCTGGAAAAAGATCTTTGCCGGAGAAGACATAAGCGATATAAAAAAAGCGAGGATGCTGTCAGCCGATACCGCCGCCAGGATTGTCGCATTCATGCGTTTTCTGTCATAGACAAGTGCGGCATCAGCGACCATCGCGCCGGCTGCCCCGAAAGGGGCACTGGCCACCAGCCCGACTAAAACTGACGCAAAAAAAAGGCCGATCATTTTCCGCCTTTCTCTAAAGCTGTGTTTTTGCCGGTAATAGGGACAAACTCTATCCACGCAAGGTCCGCGGCGGCCATGGTGCCCGTATACTGACTATTACATGATACGCTCAGATAAATCTTCTTGGGATAATAGCCCCAGGCTTCTTTATAGTCCTCCGCTACATTGCGTTCTTCTGTGAACCACTGCCCCCCGCCTGCGTCTTCTTTATTCCGCAAAGTAAACCATTTGACATTGACAGTTCCCCCGCCATAAACGCATCTGCCCTCAGTCCCCTTAGGCGTATCCGTATCCCACCTGTATGAGACGCTTTTATTGTTCAGGACGCTTCCGGATCCCACGTATATACCTATGGCCTGGTCATCTTTTTTCCTGTTCCTGCCGTCAGCGCCTTCCGGGAGAGTTTCTGCCCTCCATCTCCATTTTAAGGAAGGTGCTTCCGCCAGTTCCACATCATCTACATATGTCACCAGGCTGCCGCTGGCCTTATCCGCCTCCATGTGCAGATAAGATTCATCCTTGCCGTTTCCTTCATTCTCGACCGAAAAAACGGCGGGAGGTGTCCCCGGTTTTTTCTTAAGCGTCCAGTTTTCAGGAAGCTGGGATTCCCCCGCTTCAAAGACTGCGCTGAAATCCTCTGACCATGTTACGGTCTTTTCATACCCTGAAGCAGGAAAAATCTTCGGATACACAAAGACGGCCAAAAGCAAAGATATGAATGCGAGAAATAATATTGTGATCTTTCCGGTTTTCATTGTTCTGGTCCTATTTGTGAAGCTCCATGGGCTAACGCCCCTGGCATCCACATTTTCAGTCTTTCCGTCAAGCGGAACCCTGCACCGAAGGTCATTCATCCGCGCCCTTACGGGCGTGGCCTTCTGGTGCATGGGTAAAAACGCGGGCTATTCTGTTTACTTGCCGCTTGCTTCTTTCAACGGCCATTTTTCATCAAACCCGTAGCCGAAGATAATATTAATGCTTATTATAATACCAGACCGTGAAAATTACCAGAATCTCGTGCGCGGGGTGCCCCATTAATCCATTTATTTAATAAAATACCTTGCCCATATATACAGTGTACATATGAGCATAGACTGGATCATGAAGGCGAACCCGTATTTGAAGAACCGCATGAAAGTAATGGGATAACTATTCCTTTCGCCGATACGTGCCATTACAATATTTGCCGAAGCGCCGATCAACGTGCCGTTGCCCCCGAGACACGCACCCAAGGCGAGTGCCCACCAAAGGGGTTGGGCTACCTGAAGCTGTACTATCAAGGGGTCCGCTATGCCGGAAGCCTGCGAAAAATAAACAACAAAGTGTCTCACCAAAGGCACCATCGCGATCACAAAGGGGATATTGTCCAGTATCGATGAAAAAATAGCGGAACTCCACAATACAAAAATACATACAAGAAAAAGATTGTTCCCGGCAAGATTAATTATATGGTACCCGATCCAGGACATCACCCCGTTCACCTCCAAAGCCGCTATCATCATAAACATACCTATAAAAAAGAATATCACGCCCCACTCTACGCGCATCAGGGTATCTTCGCTTTCGGATCTGCAGACAAGAAGCATGAGCATGCTCCCGGCCAGGGCAATAATCCCCGGCTTCAGGTTTATAAGGTTATGAACAAAAAACCCCGCAAAAATCAGGCCGAACACAATAAGAGAACGGATCATATTCCGTTTATCGACGATCGCAAGAGACGGTATAGCATTTTTCACTCTTACTTTTATCTCTTCCGTCACATGGAATTTGTTCCTAAAAAGAATGAAGACAGTCCCCATAAAAGCCGCAAATACAAGGATAACCACAGGCCCGAGATTGACGAGAAAGCTGTTAAAGGATAGATTCGCCTGGGAGCCTATAATGATGTTCGGCGGATCGCCGATAAGAGTAGACGTGCCGCCGATATTCGACACTATCGCTTCCATTATAATGAAAGGGACCGGCGATATCTCCAGAAGCTGCATGATGAGTATGGTCACGGGAACAAGCATTATAATAGTCGTCACATTATCGAGAAACGCGGACAAAAGAGCGGTCACCGATAAAAGAAGCATCATTATAACGGCGGGGTCACCTTTCGCGCGCTTTGCGACGCCGACTGCCACCCATTCAAAAAAACCGGTCTTTGAAAGTATATAGACGCTTGTCATCATACCCACGAGAAGAAAAACCACATTGAAATCAACGGCCGCAACAGCTTCCTCAAAGGTCGCCAGCTTAAGAAAAAGCACGCATGAAGCGCCGATGATCGCAACAATAGTCTTATTTATCTTATCAGTAGCGATAAGGCAGTACGCCCCTACAAAAATCATAACGGATAATAACGCTTTCATATGCTTTACGTGTCCTTTCCGTTTTATTAGAAGAATAGTATCTTGTCAATAATGCAGAACCTGTCTATGATACCGGCTAAAGTGCCGTCTTCTTCCACCATAAAAAGTTTCGATCGCTTTTTGACCGTCATCTCGAAGATTACCTCAAGAAGCGTGCTGTCTTTCTGGATCGCTTTAGATTCCCGTATAAAAATGTCTTTTACTTTAAGGTCCCTTTTTATCCTGAAATACTTCTCAAAGGGGTCTATGTGCCTGACAAAAGATATAGTATTAAGCTGTTTAAAAAAGTTAGGCATGCCGTATTCAAAAATCTCAAGACAGGATATTTCCCCGCAAAACTTCCTGTTTTCGTCGACTACGGGAAGTATGTCACGCCGCCTAAGATGCATGGTGCGGGTAACTTCCTCTATGGACGTATCCAAAGTCACGCAGTTCACCACAGGTCTGGCAATATCCCGGGCGAGGATCTGTTCCGTCGTTTTAATGTCTTTTTTCAGGAATCTCTTCAGGACTTCCTGGATCTTTACGGGGCTTTCAAGTATATCTTCCCCATGCCCCATATCACTTAAAAAATGAATGATCCCTGACATGGTCTTAAGAATAATATAAGGCTCATCAGGAGATGAGATCATAAGAAAGATAAACCTGGCGGGTTTACCGTCGAGACTTGTAAAATCAATGCCGGATTTGCTGACCCCCATCGCCATTGCGAAGCTTCCCCATCCTTCGATACGGGCATGCGGGAAAGCCAGACCGTTGCCAATACCGGTCGTCTGGAGATTCTCTCGACCCAGGACTGCCTCGCAAACTTCCCCCCGGTCCAGGGGATAATCCCGTACGAGTTTCCCCCGGAAAATCTTATCCACCAGGGTCTGTATGGCCTCTTCCTTTGTCCCGGCCTTTAAATCCGGGATAATCGAATCAGAATTAAGATAACGGCTTATATCGATCATTTAATATCCTCCTTGCTCGGCAGTTTCCCGCGTGAAAAGATATATTTTATCTTCAGCAGTAAGTATATTATTTCAGTTCAAGTGAAGCTCCATGGACTAACGCCCATAGCATCCACAGTTTCAGTCTTTCCGTCAAGCGGAACCCTGCACCGAAGGCCATTCATCCACGCCCTTACGGGCGTGGCCTTCTGGTGCATGTGTAAACACCAACGGCCATCCGAAAGTCCTGAGATATATTTTTTTCTTATCTTCTTTCACATCAATAAATTATGAATTTGAACCCAACTGTCTAAAACTGTATAACCGAACGTAACACAGACTAAAAACCACCATATGCATTAGTCTTAACACATTATTTTTTCTTGATCTCTTCCTCTACCTCCTCCGCCCCCTCCGCGTAAAACTTCTCTTCATCAGGAGCAAGTTCCTTCAACAAACGCAAAAACTCTCCCGCGTGCACCCTTTCCTCATCCGCGATATCTTTCAAGACTTCCTGTGCCAGTTTATTGTCGGTTGATTCGGCAAGCTGCATATACATCTGGATCGCCTCGTATTCAGCTGCGACCATAAACCTTATCGCGCGTATTAACTCTTCTTTCGTGACCTTACGATCCTTTGCTAACCCTGAAAACGGTGTTCCAAATTCCGGCATGATATGCCCCCTTTCCTATTTTAACCTTGTCCGTTTCGGTATCTTGCCGCTTTTAAAATGTTTCTCAATCCAGCCGTTCCTAATGTTTTTCCTCAAGTCAAAATGCGAAACATAAGGTTTAATATCCAGAAGAGGGGTACCGTCAAGCGTATCAACTTCCGAAAATATCACGGTATCGTCATTGACCTCCTCTACCTTTACGACAGAAAACCCGATATGATTCGGCCTGTGAGGGCTCCTGATAGCGAATATCCCATGCTCCTCATCTTCAAGAAAGGGTCTTGTGATAAGTTTTTCTTCTTTAGACCTGTCAAAATAATAGATCAGGATTATATGCGAAAAACCTTCGATATCTTTAAGCCCTTTTATGTATTCCGGGAATAGCTTTACATGACCAGTAACACCCTTTTCGAACTTACCCTGGATGGGCATGCCTTTTGGCTCTTTATACGGCGTATGAATAATGCCTATGGGTTTTAATTTAATCTCTTTTTTCATAGCCTTTGACGACTTTGGTGTATCTTTCATGGATCATATTCCTGTCAAATTCCCACATCTCATCAAGCATTTTGCTTCTCTCATCCGGCGTAAAATAGTCCATGCACGGAATAAAAAAGTGTTTATCCTCTTTTTCTATATGTTCAGGATAAAACTTTACCAGGATTTCCATGTTTAATGCGATGTCTTTCAATGCGCTTTCATCGCCTTGGACATACTTTTCTTTTGCCTCAATGAGTTTTTTTACATTATTCCTGCCCATTTTATGCTCTTCTATAAGTTCCTGCATAATCCTCCGGTGTTCATCGGATAATTTTTTCCTTGCAAGGTCCCTGAACAATATATCCTCCTCTTTGCCGTGATGGCACCTGTCGGCATATGTCCTTATAAAATCTACAGCCGTATCAATAAATACCGGATCGGCTTTACTTTCTTTGTTAATATCTTCCAGATGGGCTCCCATTATTCTTATCATCCGCTCAATAAGCCTGTGCTCTTTCATCAAAGGACCAACCGGCATCATAATTCACATCCCCCTTTTCCCCCGCTTACGTTCGGTTCCCTCTAATCTGATTTTCGTAACCTTTCGCAATTAACGTCCAACCTGAGATCCGGATAAAAGCTTATTTCACGGGCTCTTATTCATCCCTATTAATCACCCGGATCATTTCGCATAATCTTCCATAACTGCGCTTATTGAAATTCATCACTACCCTTGGCAAGTCGATATATTCCCCCTGCTGTATTTCTTTTTTGGTGGGCGGCGAGGTCTTGATTTCGCCGCTTGTTAAGATATCTTTAAATTTTCGGTTTATAAACTTCAGTTTCCTCCCAGAAATCTCTTTATTCAGCCTTAATACTGTCAAACCTGAAACATATCTTATGGAATGGTATACTTCGTGAAAATCATCTATGTACTCAACCGCTTCTCGGGCGGTTTTCGCAATACGAAAAAGCTTAAGATCGTTCTTATCGATAAAGCCCTTGCTGACTAACTGCTTATTAATAAAATTCTTCCATCCGGTCCAGTACGCTGAACCTTTTGGCTCCATTAAGACTATGGGCCTGGGTTTGGATTTGCCGGTCTGTACCAGGGTAAGCATCTCAAAACCTTCGTCGTTTGTACCGAATCCTCCGGGGAAAAGAACAGTCGCGTCAGTCTCTTTGACAAATGCCAGCTTTCTTGTGAAGAAATATTTAAAATTGATTATCTTGTCTTTTTCGTCTATGTACGGATTAGGTTTCTGCTCAAAAGGAAGCCGGATATTCAGCGCGAATTCCTTGCCTCTTCTGGCGCCCTTATTACTGGCTTCCATGACCCCCGGGCCGCCGCCGGTTACAACCATATAGTCTTTTGCCGTTATTTCCTGCGCAAATTTTTCAGCCATTTTATATTCGGCTGAATCCTTCTTCGATCTTGCGGATCCGAAGATCACGGCTTTTTTAACGGACCTGTACGGTGAAAACACTTTGAAAGAATATCTCAACTCTTTAAGCGCGTTATTCACAAGTTTAAGATCGCCTTTATCGCCTGATTCCCTGCCTAATTTAACACTAGTTGTCAGTATCTCGCGTAATAAGTGTTCCGTCTCGCCACTGCTGCACAGCTTGGCAAGTTTACTTACCAAATCTCCGATCGTCTTGTCGCCGGTTTCATAGCGCTTGGGTGTTTTGTTCATAACCCTCTCATCCTAAAGTAAAACTACTTCCCAGTTTTCCCCTACCCATATACCATAAACGTTAACTTCCAGACCCCAGTCCTTTACGTTCGTAACGGCTTCCCTGATCTGCCTATAATGCTCTTCTTCACCTACGGGGTTTGCGGCGCAGTTATAGTGACCTGCGACAATAATAATCTTTGACTTGTGTTTTTCAATGGAAATTGACACACGTCTTTTAATTGATTCAATGATAGCGCGTTCTTTCCCCTCGCTCAAGATCTTATCCGGACCCGCTTCGGTCACAAGATCGACATAATCAACCTTGAATCTATTTATCACAAACTCTATTACAGGCCTTTGGGCCCGCCCATCAATGCAGTTTATTGCAGTGGCAAAAATTTCCTTCATTTCTTCTACCTAAAGATCGCATCGAATTTTTGGACTGACTGGGGAAAATCCAATATCCTTTTGAGCTGATCCTTCATAAGTCTCTATCAGTTTTTCTTTTTGTCTCCGGGTCATTTTCTTTATCCGGATCTCCTCGAGAAAGGCGTTTTTAAAATACTTGTGTTCCTTGTACCATACAAGCGTCACCGGTCTTCTGTCCCTCGTATATTTGGCGCCCCTTCCCATATTATGAAGATCGAGGCGCTTCTTTATATCCGGCGTATATCCAGTATAGTACGTACCATCACTGCATTCAACTATATATGTATAGAATGTTCCAGAACGCTTAAACTGCCTACGGGGCTTGTCTTTCATGATAGGAAACTCATAGAAAATAGGGACCATTAGAAAATAGTAGAAAATAGGGACAGACACCTAAGAAAATAGGGACAGACACCTATTTTTCGCTTTCTTTTTCCTTCTTTTTCTTAGGCCGCCCTTTTGCTTTTATTACTAAATCTCTTTTTAATCTCTTTCCAAGTTCTTTTATAAAATCACTATCCGCTATCGGTCTTCCCTTCATAGTTTCTTCTTTTATTTTCTTCACTTCTTCAGGATCATCTTGCTGCCCTATAAATTCTTTCCATCCATGTTTCCCAATCTCAATATAATCGAACAACAGTTTCTCCCTTAAATATTCTTTCTCTCTCACCCCACAATGTGCTTCCGCACTTGACCATTTCCAGTCCCATGGATTTTCTGCCATTTTAGCCCGTACCGGGTTTCTTTCAATATATCTTGCACATGCTAACGTATGATATCCGTCCATAATGCTTGAAAAGAACCTTCCCTGAAACAAATGTCCTTTTTCGCCCTTCTTTCTATTAAAATACTGAGAATATTTCATGTTCATATATTTAAACGTGTTTCCCATCGCATCATCCCGTTCCGGGACACCAATAAAATGAACATGATTTGTCATCAGGCAATATGCTATTATGTTTAATTTGTATCGTTTGCTTTCGATATGCAATAAGGCGAGATATTTTTCCCTGTCTTTATTGTCTTCAAAAATCTCCTGACGATAGTTTCCTCTTTGAGTTATATGGTGTGGATACCCCACCCCTACTATTCTGGCTATTCTTGGCATGTGTTGATATTAAAGCAATTATCACATTTTGTCAATAAATAGGTGTCTGTCCCTATTTACTACTGCTATTTACTCATTCTATTTACTATTTATTCAATGCGCGGCTGTATTTAGAAAAGAAGCCGCAATTTTGTCCCGATTACGTTAATGTTGCTCCATTTATCGGCCGCTTCGCTGGACTCGAAGAGATAAAAAACTTCCGCTTTTAACTCTTTCAGAAGTTTAAAGGAAGTGCCTGCATACAACCGGTTCTTATTGAATATCCCTTTATTTAAGTCAACAAATATCTCATCTGCAAGGTAGGGCTGTAATTCGAACGACGTCAATTTGGGCAAAGAAACCGTCACTTTGTTCCTGTAGCGCCAGTTATCTTTTTTGTCTTCAATGTCTCTATACTCAATCCTGTTCCTGTCACTAAACTTCAAGTTAAACAGGTCGAACTTTACAGTGCCGTTAAGATTCGGCATGTTCTCGTATTTCCAGTCTTTTTTATCTTTTTTGAATATTTGGCGGTAACTTGCTTTCACGTCCAGCCATTTCACAATGCCCGAATAAGTCAGTCCGATATCCGTATGTTCATAATAGAATTCGCCTGCGTTATTCCCGAACCGCATCTCTTCCTCGATAGATGCTTTCCAATCTTTTTTTGCCTGCCATTCCACTGCGTTTGTATTCCAGTACTGGACATCACCGTTTTCATATGCAAGGGAATATCCGGAAAAAAGCAAAACAAACATTATTGCAAGAAAAATTCTTTTAATATACATTTTGTTTCTCCTTCTATTAAGTTATTTACAAAAACCGGATACGAATACATCCGATCAGCTTATAATCCCTTTTATGTATTCTTTGGTCATCTCTTCCCTGGGGTTTTCAAAAATATCTTTCGCCGGGCCATGCTCTATAAGTTCCCCCAGATAGAGAAAAATCACATAATCAGCGAGCCTTTTAGCCTGGCGCAATATATGGGTGACGATGACGATGGTGTATTCTTCTTTTAGTTCTAAAAACCTTGCCTCAATACGCTGGCTTGACTTAGGGTCAAGGGCGGATGTGGGCTCATCCCCCAGGATAATATCCGGCTCAACTGCCAGCCCCCTTGCCAAACAAAGCCTCTGCTGCTGGCCTAATGAAAGCTTTGAGGCGGGTCCATCCAGTCTGTCTTTTACCTCGTTCCACAAACTCGACTCTTTAAGATACTGTTCCACGATCCTATCCAATCTTTTCTTGTCTTTTACCCCATGAATCCTCGGCCCATACGCAACATTATCATAAATAGACATCGGAAGCACATAAGGTCTTTGCGAAAGTAACCCCATCTTCTTCCTGATATGCGTGATTTCCGTATCGGGGTCGAAAACGTTCTCCCCGTCCACTAAAACCTCACCGGAAACTCTAACCCCCTCTACCGAATCCACCAGCCGGTTAAACGATTTTAAAAGCGTGGTTTTCCCGCAGCCCGAAGGACCGATAATAGCGGTTATTTTTTTATCAGGGATATCGACGGTTATGTTTTTTAATGCCGGTTCCCTTCCGTAAAATACGTTCAGGTTTTTAACGCTTATATGCGTTTTGAATCCCATCCCAACTTCCTCCTCAGCTTTTTTAAAGACAGATCATCTAACTACATGTTTAGTAAATTTTCTGGTTAAGACCCTGGAACCTATACTGATTATCAAAATTATGACCGCGAGTATGAGCGCTGACGCATAAGCCCTATCCTGGACTTCCGGGATAGGAGTACCAAGCTGAAAAAAGATCGCTAAAGGCAGTGTGGCTGCCGGCTGAAATAAAGAATGAGGAATACGGTCGGTAAAACCTGCTGTAAATATCACTGAGGCGGCATCACCAATACCCCTTCCGAAAGCGATAAGAACAGCTGTCAATATTCCGGGCAACGCCTGTCTTGTTACTATTTTAAAGGCGGTCTCCAGTCTTGTCGCCCCTAAAGCATAGGAAGCATCCAAAAGTTCTTCCGGTATCATTTTTATAACCTCATCCATTGCCCTGCTCATAATAGGAAAAATCAAAAAAGATACGGCGATAATCCCGCCTAAAAGCGAAGCCTTTAAGCCCAGCAAAAGCATAATCGTAAACCCGAAAGCTCCGTAGACTATTGAGGGAACGCCCCATAAGACATCAAAAGAAAAGCGCGTGAAAGCCGCTAAAGGCGAACGTTTTTTTGCGTATACATTGAGATATAAAACTACGGGCAGACTTGCCAAAATAGCCAGGAATGTCGCACCGCCCGCCAGAGAAAGACTGCCGACTATAGCATTTAATATCCCTCCTTCTTTTCCCAGATAGTATCCGCCTTTAGGCGTTTGAGTGATCATTGCCAAGTTTATAGCAGGCAGGCCCTTTATAATAACCGTGCCTAATATGAGTATGAGGCTCAAGAGTATTATAAACGTAGAGGCAATCATGAGGCCCTTAAATATGTTTTCTTCTATTCTTCTAGGCTCCATTTTACTGTATACTCCTTTCAACTCTAACCAGGATAACCCTGGAAATGATGTTAAAAAACAAGACTACCAGTAATAAAACGAAGGCGGCCAGTAAAAGCACCGAATCATATAACGGTACAGACAGCATCTCCCCGTAATTATTGGCAATGAGGGCCGGTAAAGGATACGCGGGGTCCAGAACCGAAGACGGGACCCGGGCTACATTGCCCGCCACCATAAGAACAGCCATTGTCTCGCCAAACGCCCGGGATAGCCCCAATACAATAGCCGCTATAATGCCCGGCATAGCCTTACGTACGACTACACATTTTATAGTCTGCCACTTTGTCGCGCCTATCGCCAACGAAGCGTCTCTAAGTTCATCCGGTATCGATCTAAAGACTTCTATAGAAACATGAATAATCACCGGAAAAATCATTATTGCCAGGACAATGCCGGCGGCAAGTATACTATAGCCGGTTGAGAAAGTCCTGCAAAAAGGGGCAATATGGTCTTTTATTAGCGGCACGATAACCAATACCCCCCATATCCCGTAAATTACCGAAGGTATACCGGCCAAAAGGTCTATGAGAGTGGTCGCCCATCCGCGTATTTTCTTGTGGGCATATTCCGAAAGATAAATCGCTGATAAAAGCGCGAAGGGGATAGCGATAGCAACTGCCACGCCCGTCACCCAAAGGGTACCCATGATAAAGGGGAATAAGCCAAACTCCCCCTTTAAAGGATGCCATGAAGTCGAAAAGAGTAATTCCGTTAACGGTTTAACAGCCAATACTGATCTTGATCTCTGATATAAACCAAAAGCTATCAGGAATACGACCAGTCCTGAAAAAATCGTTAAAAAGAACATAAACCTGCTTGCAAGTCTGTCTTTTAGCAATCTTTTACTCTGCACAACCGGCTAGTCCCTTCCTATTATTTGTTGAATACCCGCATCCCTTTTATCTTTACTCGGCTTCCAGTTTCTCTAGTTCTCCCTGAAGTTTTTCATCTGTCAGATTAATATATCCGGCTTCGTCAACATATTTCTGACCACGGGTCAAAACCCACTTAATGAACTCTGCCGTTACTTCTTTTTGAGGTCTGCCTTGGCAAACAAAGTGCAAGTCTCTCGCCGGGGGGGAAGGATATCTTCCTGCGGCTATAGCCTTAATAATATCATCACGGCTGTTATAAAAATCCTCCTCCTTATCTATGTGGCCGTTACCGTTAAGATCGATGGGTAATACTTTTATTCCTTTGATCTGCTTTTTCGTTTTTGTATCGTAGGCATAATTGATGTTGTTATATCCTATCCCCAAAATGTCTTTTCTGACCGCCTCTGCCAATCCCGGGTCACCGTAAACCCCTACCCCAAGAAGGTCCTCCTGCTCTTTCCCTAAAAACTTGGCCCAGGTACTGGCCGCGCCGCAGGCATCAGAGCGGGTATAGACGTGGAGTTCTGTTTTTGCGGATATCTTCTTATTTGAAGAGACTATATCCTTCCAGCCCTTTACTTCCCCGCTGATCCACATACCGATGAAATTTTCTTTCTTCACGCCGCTCGTGAGAAGATCCTTCAAAAAAGGGTTATTTTCGTTGACCGTAGGCACTACCGCATCCTTTGTCACTGAAACCCACCAAGCGCCTTTCTTGATCTCTTCGGGATAAATGCTGCGCGAAACCATGCCTATGTCCGCAACCCCGGCTATGGCATCGGCCATTCCTTTGCCGGCACCGCCCGCAGAGATATCGAACCTCACGGCGGGGTGGACTTTCTGAAACTCCTCAGCCCATTTAACCACCATTGGATAAAGCGCCCAGGCTCCTGAGATGGTTATGGTGCCCTCAATTTTCTCTCCCTTTGTCTCTGCACCGCTTAAATTCGCGCCTGCCGTGAAGGTTAACCCGATCATTACCATACAAATCACTATAATTTTCATTTTTTCTCTCCTTCAAAAAAACTATATTATTCTACAGAAACGGAATGCCTTTTAGATAAATCAATCACACTAGATCCGAGATCTTCAGTTTTTCCACCTTGCTAGAAACATAATCTCTAATTTCTTTAAAAACCCTCATTACTTTCTTTTCCTTCTCCAGAGGAGTGTGCTCAAAGAAATATTTGCTAACAGCCAGTGTCGGGGCTAAAGCTCCATCCATGAGCCTTACCACTTCCGCCACACTTATCTGTTTAGCGGATTTTGCCAATTTATAACCGCCGCTGGCACCCGTTTTAGTTTTTATGTATCTTGCCTGTTTTAAGGAATTAAATATCTGCTCCAAATATTTCTTTGAAATGCCGTATTCCCCGCAGATGTCTTCCATTTTGATAAAACCGTGCTTCTCATTGCGCGCGATATATATAAGCGCCAGAAGCGAATACTCACTTTTTGTGGTTAACTTCATTTTCCTCCCCCTGCTTTGTATATATTGTCTATATATAATATAGATAACATATACTGATTTGTCAAGTGAAATCTGTGACTTTGAGAGGAAAAACCCCAAACCATGTAACTGTCACAACCATACTCCCTGGATCACATTAACGGAAAATAGGATCCGGTGGAAACGGGGTAAGTTGTGTATTTCAGAATAAATTAGAAGTTTAGAACAGGCGAATTTGACTTGTAAGATAAGCGATTTGATTAGAGAAAGGTTTGTCCCTTCAGCTTTCTCTCTATTATATCTAAAAACTTATAAAGATCTACCGGTTTTTCTATTATGTCATCGATACTGCATCCCAAGGATTTGACAACATCAGAATATTTTGTTTTGTTTATGGCCCCCGTCAGGAAGACGGCGGGTATATCTTTTTTAAATTTTCGGATTTCCTTTAAAACGTCAAATCCGCTCACTTTAGGCATTTTGATGTCCAATATAATAAAATCTATATTTTCTGCAGACTTTATCATCTCTAAAGCCTGATCTCCTCCTGATGCCGTTAATACCTCAAACCCCTTTTTCGCAAGAAACTTCTCCAATACCTTCAATAACTCTTTTTCATCTTCTACTATCAAAATCTTCCGCATGACCATACCCCTCCTTAAGCGGGAGGAAGAGTGATTATGGCCGTTGTCCCTTCCCCTGGCTTGCTTTCATATTTTATCTCACCGCCGTGATCTTTGATTATTCCAAAACAAACAGAAAGCCCCAGGCCTGTGCCGTCTTCTTTAGTCGTAAAAAACGGATCAAAAATATTTTGCATGACCTCTTCAGATATGCCGGGGCCGTCATCCTTAACATCTATCCGGGCTCTTTCTTTTTCCCTTCGTGTAGATATAGTTATGCTCCCCCCCTCGGTCATCGCTTCAGCAGCGTTTTTGATTATATTGAACAGGACCTCTTCTATCTGTTTAGGGTCTACTTTCACATTGACAGGTTCTTCGCAATAGTTTTTATATATTTTTATATTGCCAAGAGAAAACTGGTGTTCCACCAAGTTGACAACATCCTCAGATAATTGTCTTAAATCGAGCAATTTTACTGCACCTTTTGTCGGCTTTGAAAACTCCAACAATCTTTTAATTATATCTCTAGCCCGGAAGCATTGGACCTCAATGATTCTCAGGTCTTCTATCAATTCTTTGTTTTTCAAATCCTCCATTAATCCAAGCTGGGCTCTTCCGGATATAATCATCAGGGGATTGCTTACCTCGTGAGCCATTTCGGATACAAGACGGCCTAAAGATGAAAGTTTTTCTGTCTGTACGAGCATTTTCTGCGTGACTTTAAGCTCTTTTAGATTCTCCTCAAGCTCCTCCTTGGACACTCGAAGCTCCTCAAGAGCATGCAGTGTAGTCTCCTGGGACTTTTTTAAATCCGCGGTCCTTTTTTCAACTTCTTTTTCCAAAGTCTTGGACCAGTTTTCAAGCATATTTTGCTTTTGTTTCAGCTTTAAAGACATTTCGCGAAAAGAATCCGCAAGCCGTTCAAGTTCATCGCCTGTTTTAACCTTTATAGGATAATCCAGATCTCCTCTAGCAATATGCTCTGTCGCTTTATGAAGTTCTTTTAAGGGCCTTATTAAAATACCGCTAAGAATAAACGCTACAGGCAACAAAATAAGAATCAAAACTCCTATAACGATACCCATTTGAATGAAAAGCACATTGATCGGACGAAAGACCTCCTGAATAGTTTGATTGAAAAAAACCCGGAAAGTAATCCCCATATCCAGTAAAAGAGGATTCTCAAGCAGTGCGAATGCTGTCATCATGCTTTTTTTGTAGACAGGGTGACTGGCTAGTATCCCCCATTTTTTCGGATTACTGATAAGGTCTCTAAACTCCGTAATACCGCACAGCCTTATAGTCCCGGGCTTTATCCCTTCAAGGTATACAATGCTGCCGCCGTTATCCACTAAGCTGGCATGCCCTGTCTTCCCGACACTAAGCTGCCTGATAGGCTCAAACAAAAGATTAGCGTTAAAAACTGCCTTGCATACGCCTATTACTTCACCCTTGTCATCCTTCATCGGTAAAGCAAGAGTCACGGCGATCACATCGACAGATTCATCATATTCAAGTTCCCCGAAATAAACGGCGCCTTTTCCGTCATTATAAGCTTCCTGCCACCATTTTTCGTCAGCTTGATAGAAATCACTTGTCCTGCCTGAGGCGGCAACAAGGCCGCCAAACTTATCAGTTATGAATACTTCGGCTACGGCTTTATCTGCGATGACGTACCGCTTTAGCAGCTCGGCGCTTTCGCCGCGCAAATATTCTCTGGCCAAAGAGCTGTCCGCCTCTGCGCCAGTCCATTTTTTATCCATATCTAAAAGATATTCGTTAATGGCACCTGCGTCTTTATCTTTATATTTTAGCATGCTCTCCAGTACCGCCTCCGTGTGGACAGAATCTTTTGCGCGATAAGTCATCCTCTCTGCTGCTCTTTCAATCAATTCTGAGATATAAACTGAAAGGATCCTTGCCATTTCCACATGATTCGCCGCTATGGTGGAAATCAAAAGCCTGGCTCCAAAAGCATACCCGAGACTAATGCCCACAATTACAACTATAAGTATTGCCGTGCAGATAGTTAATATTATCTTAGGCCTTATCCCCAGCCTGCGCATTTCAGCGCGGGGTTTGGAACCTTTGATCCCTCTCATTGCGCCTTCTCTTTCAGTCTAGTTTCGGTCCGTACTTATCACTTCACTGCTTTCTTTCATCGCTTGTGTCCGATCAACAAAACGCATATAAACGATGCTTATAACCGTTTATATTAAGTATAGTATATGTAAATATTAAGTCAAATTTTGCCTTGAAACTATAACTTATTTTAGATAAAATGGTTACGTGCAGTCAGAAAACCATTCACAAATCTTAGTTGTCGACGATGACCCTGAAATAGTGTCTCTTCTGGAAAAGCTGCTTGCGCGCACGGGGTATCGTGTCCTCAAAGCCTATTCCGGAAACGAGGCTATGCGGATAATTCTTGAACAACCCCTTGATCTTATAATCTTGGACATTATACTGCCGGACATTAACGGGATATGGATCACGCGGAGAATACGGCAGGATGAAAAAACCCGGATGATCCCTATCATAATAATCACGGGCCACAGGGAAAAAGAGCTGAGGATAAAGGGGATAGAAGCCGGAGCGGACGATTTTATCACAAAACCGTTCGACATCGACGAGATCCTGGCAAGGGTCAGGACCTCGCTGAATTTGAGCTATTACCGGAGGGAACTTCACGAAAAAAAAGAATTTGATGCGCTGATACACGAGACTGTTGACGGCGTGATCCTCTGCTCTGCGGACTGGACAATCGAAGAAATGAACGCATCCGCGCGCGAATGCCTTAACATACAAGAAAAGGGGGAATATTAACCTGCTTGATTATATTTTCCGGGGTTTTTCGGTCTCGATTTCCAGGAAAGACCTCGCGGACCTGTCGCGTACACATAAGACTTTTTATATAGTTAAAAAAGGGACAAAAGACCATGGCCCTCTGCGCCTCTTGGCCAATGTGGATATTTTCAAAGTTCCCACCGGTGAACCTTCCAGTATACTGCTGGACCTGCGCAACATCAGCGACCAGTAGACGGCAATTTCACCGGGCGTATTATCACTTCCTGAGAACATGGTGTTCCGTAAACGCTTTTCTGAGGATCTCCCAAATCTCATGGGAATCCTTGGCTTGCATGATATCTTTTCTCGCGGTTTCGCTACTCATCCCCCGCGCTATCAGTGATAATATCTGGACCTGAGTCTCTATATCCTCCTCGGGCGTGAGTATCAAGAATATAAACTGCGTTATTTTGCCGTCGGGAGAGTTCCAATCGACCCCGGAAACAGATCTTCCAAAAACAACAACCGTCTTTTTAAGTGAAGCCAGCCTTGCGTGAGGTACAGCTATCCCCTCCTCCATGGCGGTACCCATTTCATTCTCACGTTTCAAAACACTGGAAAGAACATATTCCTCATCAGGCATATCTTCCTGCATAGAAGCGGCCTCACATAATTTCTCTATGGCTTCATCCCTGTTTGACGCTTTGAGCCCGGTAATAACGGCCCTCTCGGAGAAAAATTCCAGGATACTGACTTCTTTTCTTCTGCGTATCGAATGACTCAGCCATGGCCCCAGGATAACGGATGAGAAAATTGCCCCGAAAACAATGGCGACAAATACAGGTTCAGTAATAAGACGGTACTCTAAAGCGAGTATGCCGACAACGATTTCCATTGCCCCTCCGGGGGTATGGGCGACTGCTATCGCCAGCCGGTTTACCCGTGAGATCTTCGTAAGATTAACGCCCAGCCATGCGCCAAGAAATCTTCCCGAAATACCTATTACCGATATCAATAGTACGAGAAAAAGATCGAAATTCCTTACAAAATCCACTTTAAGACCGACACTTGCGAAGAAAAGCGGGACAAAGATAGCGTAGACCATCTGAGAAATGACCTGACGCGTCTTTTCTGATAGGGCTTTAGCTCCCCCCGCCATTATACCGGCTATAAAAAAACCGAATAGCGCATGGATCCCAATCTTCTGGGTAATCGCCCCGCATATTAAACCCAAAAGACAGATAAAAGTAAGGGACGCGCCCGGTTGAGGGAGCTGTTTCTCTTTTATTTTGGAAATAGCGGAATTGGCAAAATATCTGCCTACTGTTAAGCAGAAAACGGTAAATCCTATCGTCGCTGTCAGAATCAGTATGACTTTTGGCACATGGAGACTCGCCTGTGTGAAAAATCCCAACACTAACGTGAAGAGCAGCCACCCGATAATATCATTCACCGAAAGCGCGGACATTATCAAAAACCCGAGATCTGTCTTTGATAACTTCAGATCATGCAAGGCTCTCGCGGCAATCGGCATCGCGCTTATAGTCATGACTGTAGCCATGAAAAGGGCAAATATTAATCTCTGGTCGGGATTCGCCAGATAATGCGCTGGCAGGAATAGGCACGGGATAAACGCGATCACCATCGGGATTATGATATCCGACAATGCTATCTTTAACGCGTCGCCTCTCTGCCTCCACGCGCTGGAAAAATCTATTTCAAGGCCGGTTTCCAATAAAAGAAATAAAACGCCGAGCCACGCGACTGTCTCGAGCATGTTCTGCTGAACAAAATCAGCGGGGAATACCACCTGATGAAAGTACGGCAGAAAACGCCCGAAAATGGTAGGCCCCAACAAAACGCCGACTAAGATCTCAGCCGTGAGAGGCGGCTGTTTCCATCTTCTGAAAAGCTCCCCTAATCCTCTTGCCAAACCCAGCAAGAGAAAGACCTGGATCAAAAAGATAAATATATTCTGTTCGTTAAGGTAATGCATATTTTCCTTTCTATTTGCACAATATAACTTTTTTGCTGGCTATTTACAATAAATAAGAAAATCACTAGTACCTTATAGTCTTTCTCTCAATACCCAGTAAAGGCCTTATTCCTATAATGCTGAAAAAAAGGTTATCACTTCGCACGTGTTCTACGGGTCTTACTTCCCTGAGCTTGGATGGCGCCCAGAATCCTATAATAAGCCTTAAAATAGACGAAATGAGAAAAAGCGTGAGCACCTTATACCCGAAAAGCGGCGGAAGATACTTAAGGAGAAAACCGCCTAAAAGCGCGCCGCCGCATAACGCCAGTCCGTTTATAAAATTAAAATACGCTATACACCGCGTCCGTTTCTGCGGAGTCACCGCGTCATAGATAAAATTGCTCGAACAAAGGTTAAAACCCGCCCAGATAAACCCGGAAAATATCTGGGCAAGGATCAGGAATACGGGGTTTCTGTTTATTATCCAGAGAAGCGGTATGAACCCTATGAAAGGCGAAACAAACCTTATGATCCTCAGGTTCCCCACATTATCCGCGTGCCTTCCCCAGCGGCCTATAACAACATAAATCGTCATCGTGGCCGTAACAGTTATAACGGTATACAGAAAATAGCTGAACTTAAGATCCCGCAGTATGAGCATCGAGAAAAAAGGAGAAGCTATATTAACGGAAAAATTCATCGCGGCTATAAACAGCACGAACTTGGCGAAATTACTCCTGCGCACGTTGAGAAGAAAATCCACGATACCGAAGTAATGCTCTTTTTTTACCTCAAGAGGCGGCTCGTACATCTTTTTCAGATATCTCCATGAGATTATCCTGAAAATGAACGCGACAAGAAATAAAAACGCAAACCCGTAAAAGATATTAATATGCTTCATTAAATTAAGAAAACATCCCGCCGCGAATGTCATCGCCACCAGAATAAACCCAAGGGTCCTGTTCCTCCAGCCGAAGTACGCTCCCCTTTTCCTGTGAGGGACCAGGTCCGACATCAAACTCCCCCACGCGGGGGCCGTTATCGCGCCGAAGGAAGTAAATAGTATCACCATGGCAATGAAAATACCCGGCCGGTATTCTCCGCTAAACGCTAGAAGGGCCATAGGCAGAAGCACAAGCGCCTGAAGTAAAACAAAAAGGGTGATTATTTTCTTGCGCGATCTTATCCAGTCAGCAAGATCCGCGGTTTTAAGCTGCATCAAAGAAGCAAAAAGGTTAGGCAGGGCGCTCAGCATACCGACCTGTCTTGCCGTGGCGTTTAAAATAAGAAGAAACGGCGTGAAATATTCCTGGGTAAAACCGGCCATACCGCTGGCGAATACGCCGTCAAGAAATGAAAACCTGAGGCTTTTTCTTATAATATCTTTTTTTTTAGCTATTTTTTTCATTTTTTTCCAGATCAAATCCACTTTTCGTCCGCATGCAGGTTTTCTTATTCATACCTCAATGCCTCTATGGGGTTTAGCTGCGCGGCTTTCTTTGCCGGCCAAAAGCCGAAGAATATTCCTATGGCAATTGAAAAACCCGCAGCAAGGACGATATTTGAAACAGTGATTTTGGTGGCCCATCCGGCTGCCAGTGACATCGATATCGCTATTGTTACACCCAGCAAAGCGCCTATAATCCCGCCGATCAAAGTCAGAGTAATCGATTCAATAAGAAATTGCGTCATTATATCCTCAGCTCGTCCGCCTACGGCTTTGCGCAGTCCTATCTCCCTTGTCCTTTCGGTAACTGAAACGAGCATGATATTCATAATCCCTATACCGCCCACCAAAAGAGATATCGCGGCAATGCACCCCAGGAGCGTGCTCATGGTACGGGTCGTGCTTGTAAGCATCTCCTGGATCTCGCTCATGTTACGTACATAAAAATAGTCTTCGGGGTTTTTTTGTATACGATGTCTCTTAATAACAAGTTCCTCAATTTTCTTCTGGGCCTCTTCCATCGATCCCACGTCACTGATCTCGGCATATATACCGTCAAAATAGTCCTTGCCTAGTACTCTATACATGGCTGTCGTCACAGGAATATATATAATGTCGTCCTGGTCTCGCCAGCCCCTGGAACCCTTCTCGGGCGCGATTCCTACCACTTTGAAATTTATCCGGTTTATCTTTACCGACTCGCCTATAGGATTTTGACCGCCAAAAAGCTTATCTATTACCGTGTACCCCAATATAGCGACTTTATCACGGGAGGCTATCTCGCCCGGTGTAAACCACCTGCCCGCCTCCGGTAAGGCGGCAAGCATTTCACCGTAATCATATCCCGCACCTTCTATCCGTGTATTCCAGTTTTTGTTTTTATAAACGATTTGTCCGCTGCCGCTGGCATAGGCGGTGGCTTTTTTCACTAAGGGCTTCAACGCTTTGATAGCGTCGACGTCGCCCGGCGTAAAACGCGTTATCATTCCTTCTGCCGTGGCTACACCCCTCACTTTTGCCGAACCGCCCCGGATAGACAGCAGGTTAGAGCCCAGGCTTTGGATACTCTCTTCAAGGGAGGCCTGCGCCCCCTGGCCGAGCGCGACCATCGCTATGACAGCCGCAACACCAAAAAGTATGCCGAGCATCGAAAGAAACGCCCTTATTTTATTCGTCAAAATCGCACGGAATGACTGCCGGAGATGCTCTTTGAATTCAACGGAACCTAAGTGAGCGTGCCCTTCCTTCAGGATCTTCCGGGCTAACTCAGAAGTTTCGGTCGGGAGGAGGTTTTGTTTTGCGCTTTCGTCAGAGACGATTTTACCGTCCCGCATCGTAATTATCCTCTTGGCGTACCGGGCGATCTCCTGCTCATGGGTAACCATAATGACAGTCTTACCCTGCTCATTAAGCGAAAAGAGGATTTTCATTATCTCCTCTTCACTGGCCGTATCGAGGTTCCCGGTAGGTTCATCGGCCAAAATTATCATTGGCTCGTTTACTAAAGAGCGCGCTATCGCCACCCTCTGCTGCTCACCGCCTGAGAGTTCACTCGGCAAATGGCTGGCGCGATTGGCCAATCCCACGGCCCCCAGCTTTTGGGCTGCGTTTTCAATTACGCTTCTTCTGCCCGCATAGACAAGCGGCAATTCCACATTTTCGAGCGCGCTGGTATTTCTAAGCAGATGAAACTGCTGAAACACAAAACCCACAAGCCTGTTCCTTAAATGGGCGAGGGTGTCATCCGCAAGGCGCGACGCTTCTGTGCCGAATATCTTATACGAGCCTTCATCCGCCCTGTCAAGAAACCCCAGCATGTGCAGGAGCGTGGACTTACCTGAACCGGAAGGGCCCATTATCGCCACAAATTCCCCCTCATTCACGCTGAGAGAGACGCCTCTTAATGCGTGAACGGCGGCATCGTCTTTGCCATAAGTCTTATGTAAGCCTTTTACCTCTATCATTTTTTCTTTCTACCAAACGGCATGAAAGGATTTGTCCCGGTATCTTTTTTCTTCGGAAGGGGAAGATTGTCCCACACCGCTACCTTGTCTTCCGGTGTAAGGCCGGAGACTACTTCGGCTATCTTATCGTTATTTAACCCTACCGTGACGTCCCTTTCCATGAAGTTTCCGGAGGAGTCCTGGACCACGACAAACTGACGGTTTTGGTCATAATGGATCGTGCTTGAAGGAACTGTTAAAACGTTCTCTTTAGTTTTTTCCACGACTTCAACCGTGACACTCATGCCCGAACGCAGGATTTCCGGAACGTTTTTCGGCAGAACGTCCACGTCATATATGGTCACATTGTTGACGATTTTTGACTCATACGCGATATGGTCCACTACGCCTTCGATGTTTATGTCAGGATAGGCATCCAATGTTATGACAGCCTTTTGACCTACTCTTACTCTCGCGATATCCGTCTCGTCAAACTGGGCATTTACAACAAGGCGGTCTGAAAGGACCAGGATAGGGTCAGCCGTAGTTACGGTCTGTCCGGGTTCCACGGACCGCACTATCACTTCGCCGTCAATGGGCGAGACTATCGGCGTCCTTTTATAAACCTCTTCCCAATATTGTAATACTTCTTCCCCCTGCCCCCGGGCGGCGTCTATAAGCGCGGCCCTTTCCGTTGAGCTCATCCACGCCAATATCTCACCGGTCGTAACCTTGTCGCCTTCTTTGACCATTATTTTTTCAACCCGCCCGCTGATCGAGGGTTTCACCTCCAGCCTGTTTTGAGGCTCCACCACACCGGTCGTGGTGACCGTCAATACTACATCTGCTTTTAGCGGGGTAATGACGGTTTTTTTCTCGCTTTCGCCGGAACGCTTCATTACCATGGCAAAGGCGAATAATACCAGCGCCGTTAAAATAATCACCCATACCAAAATACTCTTCTTTTTATACATTATCATAATCTAATGTTCCTCCTATCGCCTGGACCCAATAAGCCTCTGCGATCAGCATATCAGCTTGCGCGTTCAGGTAGGCCTTCTGGGCCTTTACAAGATTATCTTCAATGATTATCCAGTCATTAAACGAAGTAAGGCCTGTCGAATATTCGGCTCTTGATATCTTTGCTCGTTCTTCTGCTGCGCTTAAGAATTTTTTCTGAACTGAAACATTTGTTACCGCGTCCCGGAGGTCCTTCCATGCCCTTTCCAGCGTAACCAGGACGCTGTCCCTGCCGCTGCGTTCATCCGATCTGGCCTGATTGAGCTGGGACTTTGCCTTCAAAGTTTCAGCTACGCGCCTACCTCCCTCAAATAACGGCAATGAGACAGAAAAACCGGCTGACCATTCGTCGACTCTCGGCGGCCAGCTACCTTCTGACCTGCCGAGAGACCCGTCAACATAGACTTTGGGAAAAAAGTCAGCCTCTTTGGAATTAAGGTTATACCGGGCTGCTTCCTTCCTGGCGATTAATTCCCGCAGGAACGGAGTCGTATCCGCAAGGCTGTCAAGATCCGGCTTATCCATATAATCTTTCTGAACGGAAAATCCGCCCCTGGCTTCCACGGGCTCCATCTTGTCTAGACCCAGCCCTTTAGTCAATTCTCTCTGCGATAAAACAACGCCCCTTCTCGCCTGGGCTATTTCAAATTCCGCCTGGGCCAGGTCAGCTTCGGCCGTAAGCAAGGCACCCCTATGCTCCCTGCCGCCCTCGTATCGCAACTTGACAAGTTCCAGATTTTGCCGCCGCCGCTCAGCTATACTTTCCGTGATAATGATAAGGTCTTGCGACCGCATGAGGCCCACAAAAGAACTTCTCAGACTAAGCCGTATATTCGAGGATGTCACGTCATAATCATATTGCTGGGCCTGAAAGTTCTTCACCGAATTTGACACTTCGCTCGAGGTCTTGAACCCGTCGAAAAGAAGCTGCTGCCCCCCTATGCCGTATGAATAGGTGTCGGATGTGTCCCTATTGTCTGACTCGGACCTTACGCCCCTAAGCTCGCTGTCGACCTGGGGTAATATGCCGCTTAGATCGATATCTATATCTTTTTTAGCCTGTTCGACCTTTTCGACAGCTGAGGCGAGTTCGGGATTTTTCTCTTTTGCCAGATGCACGCACTCCTGCCAAGTAATCCCTTCTTCGGAATACGCAAGATTAGAGCTTAACAGCACAAGCAGGAATGTTATTATATATATCTTTTTACACATTTTCTTTATGTTACATTAGACAGCATTATAGCGCAGAAAGTTCCTTTGTTCTATCTTTCTGCAAACTATATTAAGCCTTTTTTCTTGCCCAGTATCCCGCTAAAAAAGAACCGGCAAGGTTATGCCAGATACTAAACAAAGCGGCAGGTAAAGCAGAAATAACAGAAAAATATTTAACAGCCAGTGCAACACCCAAACCGGAATTCTGCATGCCGACTTCAATCGCTATGGTACGGGAATCTTTCTCGCCCAGTCTTAAGCCCCTGGAGATCCAGTACCCGCTTGAAAAACCCAGGATATTGTGAAGAGCAACTGCGGCTATTATCACTAGTCCTACATGCGCGATATTTTCCTTGTTTAGCGCGACGACAATACCGATTATAACAACAATCGCGACGACCGAGACCAGTGGGAAAAAATGCTTAACTTTATTAAGCCGTCTTCCGAAAAAAGTGTTGATCACAATTCCAAAGACAACGGGGAAAATAACGATCTTCAGAATACTTAGCAGCATATTATAGACGGGTACCGGTACGCTTTTGCCGATATATACCCATGTAATCAGCGGAGTAGCCAAAAAGGAAAGCATGGTAGAAATAGATGTCAGGCTTATGGAAAGCGCTACATTCGCGTTAGCCAGGTAGCTTATTACATTCGAAGCGGTACCTCCCGGGCAGGCGCCAACGATCACCATGCCTATTAGAAACTCCGGCGGAAGCCTGAAAGCCTTGCTGATCAGCCACGCTATAAGAGGCATCAGCAAAAACTGCATTCCCGTGCCTAACAAAATTGTTCGTGGTTTTTTAAAGACAGAGGTAAAATTATCGAGTGTAAGAGTCGCCCCCATGCCGAACATAACCAAGGCTAAAAGAGGAATTATAAAAGCTTTCATGGGGACAAACGTCTGAGGACATCTATAGGCCCATATTGAAAAAAGAATCGCAAAAAGTGGGAAAAAATTAGTGATTTTTCTTGTCATAGTTAATATCAGATCGCGGTCAATTGAGTAAATAGGGACAGCGACCATTTTCCGCCTTATGTCACCCTTTTTTAGGCCTGCCCACAGGCAAAGGTCTCAACCTTTTTTTAAACATACTTTCCATCTCTTGAATAAAAGCATCACCCCCGGACGGCCTGCCGGTAAGTGTATTGGCTCTTATCTCTTTTATCATCTCTTCTTCGTTATCTTCAGCCAGATACTCTTGCCAGTTGTGAATACTTACATAATCCTCAATCTCTACCCCGGATAATATCGTATTATCTTTTTCTATCCCTAAGTGGTACCCGGCACTTGACCACCGCCAATCCTCAGGCTTTATTGCCAGTTTTGCCCTGACGGGGTTTTTTTCAACATATTTGATAGCCGCGTATAGATGTCTTTCATCTAATACGCATGAATAGAACCTCCCTTGCCAAAGATGCCCTCTCTGATCGTTCTTCCTGTTAAAATATTGAGAATAACGCATATGACAAGCATTAAAAGTTTTGGCCAGAGAATCTTCTTTTTTAGGAACAGCTATAAAATGCACATGGTTGGGCATGAGGGAATACGATAACACCGACAACGCGTATTTCTTCGCGTATTCGCTTAACCATCCAAGATACCGAACATAATCAGAATCTTCGGTAAAAGTGGCTTGTTTATAATTACCCCTTTGGGTTACATGATGAGGATAACCAGTAACTACTACTCTTGCTATTCTTGGCATAAGCAGTATTTTAATGGAAAGGAATATGAAAAGTCAACTAAAAATGGTCGCTGTCCCTATTTTAACTGACAGCTCTTCAATTATCCTCTTTGTAAGGTTGAATCTTCTTCTTTTCGGAAAGCCCGGAAAAAGATTCACTTCCAAAACAAAAACATTCCTGCGATCACTGGCCAGCATTATATCTACCCCACAGAAAGAAAGCCCCAGTGCCTTTGAGGTTTTTACAGCTATTCTTTTAGCCTTTTTTACAAGATGTCCGGGCAAAGACAGCAATATGGACGGATCCCCTTTAGCCCCCTGGGAAATATTCGTCACGATCCTTCCCGGGTCGTTCTTCCTGGGATACACATATATGACCTTGTTCATAAAGACATATATCCTCAGGTCGATTATTTTCCCTTTATATGTCAGGGGGTCTATAGCTTCTTCTATCAAGATATCCGATTTCATGAGCTTCCGCAGGAAGACCTTGTCACCGGTTATATCCCTGAATTTCCAGCCGTAATCGCTTATTCTGTTTACTATCCTACCCTTCCTGATAAGAAAATTCGTGCGCCAGTCAGACGGCCGCAAAAAAGTGATACCTTTTCCCATGGACCCGCAGCGTGGTTTTATAAAAAGATTGTGTCCTCTATCGAGGAGCTTAAGTACTTTACTTGCATCATTTATCTTGTACGATTTGGCCTGGGATACACCCGTTTTCCCAAGCTTCTTTTTCACAACTAATTTGTCCCTGTAACGACCGTTCAGGTAAGGACTATTAACAAACAGTACCTTTCTATCCGGCAGTTTCCTTCTGATAATCGAATTTACTTTCCGCCAAAAACGCAGGAATTTCTCTCTAAACAGTACATTACCGTATAGCCCTTTATAGCCTTTTTTTTCGATGTGTTTATCCCAGTATGAAAAAGGAAAAAATAAAAAAACAATGACTTTTTTGTTTTTTAAGGGCGGCACCTCACCTCTCAAAAAACGCTTATAATTAACTGCCTGATAGTCAAAACCTTTCTTCCTGAAGAGGCGTCTTTCTTTGTTGAATTTAGCGTATGCGTCGAAATCGGTCCTATCCCCTAAGACCAGGACCGAGATTTTCTCTTTTTTTCTAGTCACTTAGCCACCCTCCGATATATTGTTTCAGGTAATCAAATTTACCGGTGAGTTTTCCCCCCTCCGTTATGACGCCTCGGCGGATCTCCGCAGGCAAGATTACTTGGCGTGTTATATTTTTCGCGCCGCAGGAAGCGATCTGATAAACATATTCCCGTAAGCTGCGGCTGAACTCGCTGGAAGCTTCCCGTGGAAGCTCAGACGGAAGATTGTCTACCGCTAGCACGCTTATCCCTTTGGGGTCCAAACCATCCATGTACTTCTTTTTCACGGGGTCATAGGTAAATACGGCGCTCTCACTCGCTGTGGTCTTATAGGTCAGCTCAATAGAGCCGCTTACGTCACAGGATATATCCCCTATGAATTTCAAACGGAACGGCTTTTTCCCGGCAAGTCTAGCCACCATCTTCTTCGTGATGAGCCGGGGATACTTTTTCTCCCAGAAACTGCCGTGCAAAAGCATGGTAATATGCGGAAGATGCTTATCAAGATCCGACCGGAAGTTTTTGGGGTTTTTAAGATATTCCTCAAAGTAAAATCCTTTGCCGTCTTTCGAGCGCAGCCCTTCTTCCCGGCAAAAAACTACTTTATATATTTTATTCCCCTGGTATTTTCTTTTTTTGATAAAATCCAGTATATCCGCCGGATGTATACTCGCAGGCCCCAGCGGATCTATGACCTCCTGCGCGCCCCGGGAAACATTACCGTGACCCGTTATCCCTACGATGAAAGGCGTCATCTTCCCGTCAAACCCCTGGCGCCGGATATTCCCGCCGCACCTTTTCATGGCCGTTTTTATCTCCTTAAGGGAACCGTACTCATACGCCCGTCTTATCTGTGCAAAGGGGTTTTTAATCCCCTGTAATTCAAGCTTTTTCCCCAGATAATGGAAGGAGTCTACTGCTCCCGAGATTCCGGCAAACCTGCCGAAATGCAAAAGCCGCATACCGAAGGAATCTATTACCATCTCGTGATCTATCAGCGTTATTTTCTTGCGCATGCACTCTTTTAGGAGAGGCATATTCGTCTTCTGCCCCTTGCGCGTGTGCGAGAAAAACATATAGACTTTCCCCCGAGAGAGGTTTTCAACGACGGGAGGCTTGATCCCCACCAAAAGTGATGCCCTACTCGCCTTTTTCAGGACCTTTGCGCCGTTTCTTTTATATGCCACGTCTTTGAAAATCCTTTTAGGGCTAGACTCAACCTCAACTTTAATACCATGCCTCGTAAGCCATCTCACGTCTTCCGGTACAAGCGGCGCGCGGCGCTCCTCTTCATTTGCCTCCTTCAATATCCCCACACATAAACTTTTCCGCATCGTATCACATGCTCCTTTAACTGACGCGCTATGTATTTTTATTCAAAAAGTTTTTTATATTCTCCGTATCCTTCTTTTTCCAAGTCTTCCTTCGGAATAAAGCGGAGAGCCGCTGAATTTACACAGTAGCGAAGGCCTGTGGGCCCAGGCCCGTCTTTAAACACATGACCAAGATGTGAATCCCCGGTCTTGCTTCTTACCTCGTTACTCTTGATAAAGAAGCCATTATCTTCTTTCTCGACTATATTACCAGATTCAAGCGGTGTCGTAAAACTCGGCCATCCTGTTCTAGACTCAAACTTATCAAGCGAGCTAAAAAGCGGCTCCCCCGATACCACATCGACATAGATACCTTCCCTTTTATTATCCCAATACTCATTTTTAAAAGGCGGCTCGGTCCCGCATTGCTGCGTAACCTCGTACTGCAAAGGAGTGAGGCTACTTCTGATCTCCTCCTGGGTGGGTTTATCATATTTTTCCGGATTATCTTTCCAGTTTTCTTTGATAAAGCTTTCTCTTCCCGAGCCGGATTTATATCTGTTATACGGTACGGGGCATTTTTTATAATAATCCTGATGATAATCTTCTGCCTTATAAAACGCGGAGGCTTTCAGCACTTTGGTAGCGATTGGTTTTTCGAACCTCCGCGACTCTTCAAGCTGTCTTTTCGACTCCAAAGCCTGGCGCTTCTGCTCCTGGTTATGATAAAAAATGGCCGTCTTATACTGCGAACCTCTATCGGCAAACTGGCCTCCTCCGTCCGTCGGGTCTATCTGCTTCCAGAAAACATCAAGGAGTTCCTTATACGATGTCCGTGAAGGATCGTATGTGATATTAACGGCTTCCAAGTGACCGGTCCTGCCTGATGATACTTCTTCGTACGTAGGATTAGCGCTACGGCCTCCCATGTATCCCGCAACGACCTCTATCACCCCCGGCAGGCTTTCAAAAGGCTGTTCCATACACCAGAAACATCCTCCTGCAAAGGTGGCTTCCTCTTGCTTTTCATTCGCATGTAAGTCAGTCTGCATATTAACCAAACAGGTTAGACAAATTATAGTTATGAGAGGTCGTCTCATAATCTTGTTATTTATTAAAATCTGTCGAATAAAGAAAGCTTTCCCCCACCTGAAAATAAAACTGCAATACAGGCCATCAAAATAAGAAAGGGGTATTCGAAACCGCCTTGCATCATAAAGAACCCTTTAGGTCCGTGCACCTTTACTATCGCAACGATCATTACGATACCAATTAGAGCCGCGCTTACTCTGGGCAGTATCCCTAATAGAAGAAAAAGACCGCCCACCCCCTCCACCAAGCCCACAACCCACGCCCAGAATATAGGCGTCGCAAAACCCAGGGCTTTCAGCATCTGGCTAAACCCGTCAATGCCGCTTCCGCCGAATGCGCCGAAAAGCTTCTGCATGCCATGGGCCAGAAATATTACTCCTAAAGCAACGCGTACAAAGAAGATTGCAACATCAGCCATACTGTTCTTGTCCATATCACACACCTCCTTTTTTACCGTACTGTTTCTTTAATAAATCCCTGACTACGCGCATCTTGTTTATGGTCTCTGACCTGTAAATACACATAAAATAGTGCATAAGGTAACCTAAAGATCCGTGTATTCTCCTGGCCATCACCACGCCGGGAGCTTTCCCGTGAGCCATAGGTATGAGATAGCCGAGGTCGATGGGCCTATACTTAATAAGCGGCTTCTTTAAAACAGTATTCCCGATATTGGCGGCCGCGACTTTACCCTGGCCTATGGAAAACATAACAGCCATCCTGAGAAAGTTTTTAGCCCTTTCGTCAAAAAAAGCGCTCGCATCCCCTGCCACGAAGACATTTTTATCCTGAGCGTTTTTCATCCAGAGCTCTTCCGTTACCTTTATCCTTGTACGCTCTTTTTCTGCCTCTATCTTGTCGACAAAAGAAGGCGTTTTAACGCCCGCGGCCCATATGCAAAACGCGTGCTCCTTTTTCTCGCCCGATTCCAAAAAAACGGTCTCGCCGTCATACTCTTTAAGAGAATCGCCGGAGATAATCTCGATGTTTAGTTTCATAAGTTCTTTACGGACTTCATCCCTTATCCATCCGGGAACCATCGTCAGTATGTCGTTTGCCCTCTCAAGGATGAAGATGCGGTGATTTGCTCCTCTTCTCCCGAGCAGATAGTTTATGTTCGTCGCTATTTCGATGCCTGTATAACCGCCGCCTACAATAACTATATTGACTGGAGGGGCTTCTTCCACTCTTTTTAAAAGCGCTTTCCTTATCTTTATCGCATCATCCACATTATCCAGTTTATAGACGCCAGGTCTTTCATTTGAGCTGCTAAAAAAATTCGTCTCCGATCCGCTCGATATAAGAAGGTATTCATAGTCTAAAGAGCTGTTTGAGAAGGTTATCTTCCGTCTTGCTATATCTATTCCCGTAACCTCATCCTTGATAAATTCGCATCTTTGACTATTACAGGCCTTTTTTAAGTCAGATCTTAAACCCTCGGGGTCAAGCCAGCCTCCTGTAACATCAGGGAGCATCGGAAGAAATTCAAAAGCATCCTTCCTGTCTATCAAAACCAGATTAAAATCTGTTAAAGAAGACTTTTTGAATCCAGATAACCGCCGAAGTGCGCTAAGCCCGGCGAATCCTCCACCCGCTATCACAATATTCTTTTTGGACATCTTTAATTCTGTCTCCTATCCATGACAAAATGTCAAAATCGCTTCTGAGTCCTTGAAGTGCGCTTTTTGGCAACACTCCGGCTGCATAAGCCAGACGGTCTTTTATATCAGTAGTAACCTTGGCTGAGACGTTGTAGCGTTCCATAGACACACCTACCCTTTTTATTCCACTTGCCGCCGGAGACTTGTCATTCAGAATAGATACAATAGCTTCCTTCTCACTACCAGAACATGCCTCCAGAAGATATATGAGCGGAAGGGTTACGAAACCTTCTTGCAAATCTTTGAATTTGTCCTTATCGCTGTCCTGCCCGAAATAATCAAAATAGTCATCCGTTATCTGATAGGCTACTCCCGCACTTATTCCAAAGAGATGCGATCTTTCGATGTCTTTTTCATCCAGACCCCGCATCATCGCGCCCAACTTGCAGGCAATACCGAAAAGAGCGCCGCTTTTTCTCTTGATTATCGATAAATATTCTTTCTTTGTCAGTGTTGTGTCCCTCCGTCTATGATGCTCGAGGATTTCGCCTTTTAAGACCTCGCGGAGAGCTTCTGTCATCTCTTTGTGAATTCGGGGATCATTCACTTCAGCTATCAATGAAAAAGCCGAAGAAAAAAGATAATCCCCGTAGAGAAGACTGGTGGGAATGCCGTGCTTGGTATAGAATGCCGCTCTTCCCCTTCTCAAGCGTGCATTATCCAAAATATCGTCATGTATCAGGGTCGCCGCGTGCAGAAGTTCGATCGCCGTTGCGATCTTTATCGGCTTTTCGCCGGTATCTTTTGAAAATGCAAAAAATACTCTCGCCCTTAGCCTTTTGCCCCGGTCCAGCGTGGCATCCTCACGCAGTTCAGGGAAGAGATCCCCGCCCTCCACTAGAGTGCAGGATATATTTTGGTTTATTTTATTTAATAAGTCTTTTAGATTCATGATATAAGCAAAACGAAAATAATCGACGCTCCCACAAGCGAATGAAGCGTTATGGTCAAGAGGCTCGCTTGAACCAGTTTTTTAATATCACCCAGACCGTTTTTTAAATTAAACATGGCCTTTATGCCTATTAAATAGAACCCGCTGATAAAAGCCGCGTAAAAAGGAAGAACGCCTTTTATTATATTTAAAAAAATCGCCAAAAGAGAAAAACAGATCAAAAGACCGTAAAGGATGTATCCTTTTCCGGCTCCAAAAAACGATAAAAGATTTCTTTTGTTCACCTTGGTATCGGATTCAAAATCCGGGATCTCGTTACATGCTATCACGCCGGCTATTAAAAAGGATATGGGCAGAGCAACAAGAAACGCACCCGTTATAAACTTCTCGGCAAAGAGGTAAAAACTTCCCATAACAAGAACCACTCCAAACAAAAGAAATATATCAAGTTCTCCAAGCCTTCTGTAAGAAAGCCTTAAAGGCCCTGCGGTATATCCGCAAGTCAAGATGCCGGCTATTATCATTATCAGTAAAAACACCGGATTTTTAGTGATAATAAATACGGCGATACCGCTTAATAAAGCTAAACCTGAGAAAAAGACCATAATGCACAAGACTGCTTCGGCGCTTAAGAGCCCCTCCTGGATGAACCCCGATCCCCCGAAAAAGGGGCTCCTCTTCTTGTTGAGCGCGTCAGCCCCGCTTTTATGGTCAAAATAATCGTTACATAAGTTTCCCGCCAGATGCGCGGAGACAACACCGACTAATCCGAAGATAAATCTAACTCCAGTTATATCAAACCCCTTGCTTAAAGCGTAACTAGTCCCCATCAAAAAAGGTATTACGCTTGCCGGCAGAAAATTGGCCCTTGCCGCCTTTAATGCCCGGAGCCAGTCAGTAAAAAATATGGTTTTTACTTTAACTTCTTTTTTCATTATTTCACTTACCTGCAGGATAGAGCTGGCTCTCTATTTTTTATTGGCTGATGGAGCAGGTTCCGCCGCCTAATTTAGCTTTGTACATTTTTTGGTTGTACGGCAGCTTCATCAGCAAGATCCCCATAAGGCAGTTGTCAGCTAGCCCCGCGAAGATAAGACCGCATGCCACCCAAACAGAAACAAAAATAAAACCCCAATTCACCAGCCATGCCAGTACTATGCCTAGAAGCATAAGGCTGCCCGCTATGACCCTCACTTGGCGTTCCAGCGATACGCCTCCCTGGCCCTTTATAACAGACAATCTCTCCCTTTGCCAGCGTTCAAGCCCTCCATCCATGACCTTGACTGAACCGATTCCTGACTGAAGCAGCATATTCGCGGCCATGGGAGAACGGTTACCCGTCCTGCAAAGGACTATATATTTATTACCGGATTCACTAAGCTCTTTCACCTTAAAACTTATCATGTCTATCGGTATATTAATGGAATCCTTGATATGCTTGTCGCTGAATTCCAGGGCGGAGCGGACATCTACCAGTTTACTTTGCGGATCCTTTAAAATAGCATCATTTGCGGCTTTGGGGGAGATCATCTCTATAGACTTCGCTTCCCCTTTTTGATTCACGCGGATGATGTTATCGATATTAAAAGGCTTGGGCAAACTCTTTGAGCGGGCGTTCCGGACGAAGGCCTCTTTACTGGTCTCTTTCATAAAAGGGTTGGTCTCTTTTTCTTTGCGGATAGTGGAAGACTTCTTGCCGTTGTAATCATGCGCGGGAAACACTACAGTTTCATCAGAGAGTGCCTTTAGTCTCTGCAAAGTATCGAACATCGATTCGGGGGAGCCGTTTTGGAAGTCTGTCCTGCCTACGCTTCCTATTAAAAGGACGTCTCCGGTAAAGACCCTTCCTTCCCCATAAATATTTATCGTGTCGTCCGTATGCCCCGGCGAATATAAAACTTTAAAACGCTTATTACCAATGGTAAGCTCATCCCCGTCCTTAAGTCTTCTATCCGCTACTTCTGAGAGGGCTTTCTCATGCATCAATACAGGCACTTTGAATTTCTCCTTCAATATCGCAGCCAGCGAGAAATGATCCGCATGCGTATGCGTGTCTATTATATACTTGAGGGCGAGTTTTCCCTTTGTTAAATATCTGGAGTATTCTTCAAACAAGCTTATGTGGGGGTCGATAATGACTGCTTCGCTATTAGAAGTTATAATATAAGAGTAGCAGCTGCCGGCGGCGAACTGTTTAAATATAAGATCTTTTCCCATTACTACACTCCTCTTTGTCTGCTTACTTGCGTCTCTGGTTAAGTTGTTCCTGCACCGCAACCACGCGCTTTACGATTCTATATCTTAAACTTCCCGCTTTTTTTATCTACGCCCACCACGATCTTGTCCCCTTCTTTATATTCCCCGCTGAGAAGCTTAAGAGCCAGCACGTCCTGTATGTCCCTCTGGATAAGCCGTCTTAAGGGTCTTGCCCCGAAATCGGGGGCATATCCTTCCTGGGCTATTTTCTTTCTGGCCTCTTCCGACACCTCCAGAGTGATATTCTTTGCCTCAAGCTTCTTCTTTAGATCATTAAGCTGGAGGTCGACTATCTTTTCGATGTCGGATTCCGTCAGCTTATTGAATATGACGATTTCATCGATCCTGTTTATAAATTCGGGCCTCAAATGCTTGCGCATCTCATCAGCTATCATGCGCTTTATGTCCTCTTTGGAATTAGAGGCATCCTGAAAATACTGGCTTCCTATGTTCGAGGTCATGATTATGACGGTGTTCCTGAAGTTGACCGTCCTACCCTGCCCGTCAGTGAGCCTGCCGTCCTCAAGTATCTGCAGAAGAATATTAAACACGTCGTGATGCGCTTTTTCTATCTCGTCAAAGAGGATGACTGCATAAGGCCTGCGCCTTATCTTCTCGGTAAGCTGCCCACCTTCTTCATACCCCACATACCCAGGAGGGGCGCCTATGAGGCGGCTTACGGTGTGTTTTTCCATATATTCGGACATATCGATCCTCACAAGCGCGTTCTCATCGTCAAAGAGGAACCACGCCAGGGTCTTAGCCAGATAAGTCTTACCCACTCCCGTGGGCCCCATAAAAATAAAGGAGCCGATCGGCCGGTTGATATCGGCGATACCCGAACGGGAACGCCTTATTGCGTTGGAGATCAAGGATATTGCCTCGTCCTGACCGACCACTCTTTCTTTAAGGCGATCTTCCATATGGACGAGTTTCTCGACTTCCCCCTCCAAAAGCTTGGAGACGGGGATCCCGGTCCATTTGGATACGATCTGGGCAATATCTTCCTCGTCGACTTCCTCTTTCAGCATCTTGCTTTTCTTCTGGATTCCTTGAAGCTTCTTACCCTCTTCTTCTAATCTTTTATCAAGCTCCCTGATTACTCCGTATCTGATCTCGGCGACTTTATCCAGGCGAGCTTCTTTCTCGTACTTCTGTTCGTCGATTTTTGCTTTTTCGAGATCGGCTTTGATCTTTCTTATCTTTTCAATAACGCTTTTTTCCTCTTCCCAGTCTTTCTTCTTGATGTCTCTTTTTTTAGAGAGTTCAGCAAGCGTCTCTTTTAGTTTCGCAAGCCGTTCCCTGGAAGAAGTGTCTTTCTCCTTTGCCAGCACCTGTTTTTCGATCTCAAGCTGCATGATCTTGCGCTCAAGTTCGTCTATCTCCGTTGGAAGACTGTCTATCTCGATGCGGAGTTTAGAAGCGGCTTCGTCTATGAGGTCAATGGCCTTATCGGGAAGGAACCTGTCGGTGATGTACCTGTTGGAAAGTACCGCCGCGCTTACCAGCGCATCGTCCTTTATCTTTACCCCGTGATACACCTCGTATTTCTCTTTTAGTCCCCGGAGAATCGCGATCGTGTCCTCTACTGTCGGCTCACCGATGAATATAGGCTGGAACCGCCTTTCAAGCGCTTTATCTTTTTCTACATCGCGCCTGTACTCATCGAGCGTAGTAGCTCCTATACACCTTAACTCCCCCCTCGCAAGAGCGGGCTTGAGCATATTGGATGCGTCTACCGCTCCTTCCGCGCCGCCGGCGCCCACCAGAGTATGAAGCTCATCGATAAAGAGGATTATCTCGCCTCCCTTTGCCTGTATCTCTTTTAAGACCGCTTTGAGTCTATCTTCGAACTCGCCCCTGAACTTGGCCCCGGCGACCATCGCGCCCAGATCAAGCGCTATGATGCGTTTATCTTTCAAAGTCGTCGGCACGTCGCCGTCAGCGATCCTCTTGGCCAGTCCCTCGGCTATCGCGGTTTTCCCCGTACCGGGATCGCCTATAAGAACGGGATTATTCTTCGTCCGTCTTGATAAGACCTGGATGGCCCTACGAATCTCCTCATCACGCCCTATGACAGGATCCAGCTTCCCGTCCTCGGCAAGTTTGGTCAGGTCTCTGCCGTACTTCTCAAGCGCCTGAAATTTTTCTTCCGGATTCTGGTCCATGACCCTATGCACCCCCCTGATCTCTTTCATTATTTTAAGTACCGCTTCTTTCGTTATGTTATAACGCTTAAATAGCGCATACACTTCCGCACTGGCTTTATACCCGCAAATCGCCAAGAGAAGATGCTCCATGCTTACATAGTCATCTTTAAACTGGCTTGCCTCTATGAATGCCTGATTGAAAATATTGCGTGCATCCAGGGAGAGATACTCCTGGACGGCAGGGCCTTCTACCTGGGGTTTTTTCTCAAGGATCGCCTCTATCTCACGCCGCAGGGACGCTACATCCACTCCGAGTCTTTTGAGTATGTCGACTGCTATATTATCCTCGACGGAGAGCATTCCCAGAACAAGATGCGGGACATCTATCTCCTGGTTCTTGAGGCGGCGCGCCGCCTCGACAGCCGCTTCGACTGCTTCCTGCGCTTTAAATGTAAATTTATCGAACTTCAAATCGCTTTTTCCTTTGTGCTTCTTCCTACCTCAGTGAAGCTCCATGGGCTAACGCCCATGGCATCCACAGTTTCAGTCTTTCCGTCAAGCGGAACCCTGCACCGAAGGCCATTCATCCACGCCCTTACGGGCGTGGCCTTCTGGTGCATGGGTAA